>Ga0207669_10000022_pt1 | contig 100002 bp, 97 predicted proteins | sample KBSM33metaG_FD_184329 | JGI IMG/M metagenome (GOLD analysis project Ga0207669, IMG submission 184329) | Miscanthus rhizosphere microbial communities from Kellogg Biological Station, Michigan, USA - KBS M3-3 metaG (SPAdes) (version 2) | ecosystem: Host-associated > Plants > Roots > Rhizosphere...
CGGCGATCGCCGCGAACGCGCTGGTTAGTTCGAGCAGCGAGCCGGTCGAGTTGCCGAGCGCGATCGACGCGTCGTGCGCGATCGGCGTCGAGATGCCGAGGTCGCGCGCCGCCTTGATGACGTTGTCGATGCCGACCTTCTGGATCAACCGGGCCGCCGCGACGTTGCTCGATTTCTGGAAGGCGCGGCGTAGCGTGATCTTGCCTTCGTAGCGGCCATCGCTGTTCTTGGGACTCCAGCCGCTGATCGTGATGGGTTCGTCCTCGATCATGTCGTCGGGGGTCATGCCGGCACGCATCGCCGCCAGATAGACGAACAGCTTGAAGGTCGATCCCGGCTGGCGCCGCGCTTGCGTCGCGCGGTTGAACGGGCTGGTCTTGTAGTCCTTGCCGCCGACCATCGCGACGACGCGACCGTCGGGGCGCATCGCGACGATCGCGACCTGTGCCTGGCGCAGGCCGGCGCGCTTGACCGCGCGCTCGGCGGCCTTTTGCAGCCGCGGTTCGAGCGTGGTGACGACCTTGGTCTCCTGGCTCAGGTCACCTTGCGTATCGCGGGCCTCGGGCAGGACCCAGTCGGCGAAATAGGTGCCGTCGGGCAATTCCTTGACCGGTCGCACGCGGACCGAGGCCAGCCGGACGTCGGCCTGACCCCGATTGAGGAACCCGGCGGCGACCATCGCGCCGAGCACAACCTTCTCGCGATCCTGTGCACCCCGCAGATTGCCGGTCGGCGCCAGCTTCGACGGGGCCTTGACCAGCCCAGCCAGCATTGCCGCCTGGCTGACGCTCAACTGCTCGGGCTCGACGTTGAAATAATGCAGCGACGCCGCGCGCAGGCCATAGACGTTGTCGCCGAAATAGACGTTGGACAGATAGCGCGACAGGATCTCGTTCTTCGACAGCCATGCCTCCAGCCAGAAGGCGATCAGCGCCTCGCGTAGCTTGCGTCCGGCGGTGCGGTCCGAATCGAGAAAGGCGTTCTTGGCCAGCTGTTGCGTGATGGTGCTGCCGCCTTCGCGCACGCCGCCGGCCATCACATTGTGCGCCATCGCACGCATGATGCCCCAAGGATCGACTCCCCAATGCGAATAGAAGCGGCGGTCCTCAATCGCGATGAACGCGCCCGGCACGTATTTGGGCAATTTCGACGCATCGACCGGCTTGTCGACCGTCGCGCCGCGCCGCGCGATCGGCGTGCCATCGGCGGCGAGCAGGGTCACCGATGGCGGTGTCGGCGGCTGCAGCGATTTGGACAGTGGCGCGGTGATCGCGAGCCAGCCGACCAGGATCACGAACAGCACCACGAACGCAGCCATCGTACGCACGATGATGCGGCCCCAACGGCGCTTCTTGCGAATGACAGGGAGGTTGGTGGAGTAATCCGGCCCAGCCGGCACCGCGCCACCCGTCGCATCGGGTGGAGGAACCGCCGTCGCCGCCTGGCTCAGATAGTCGTCGGGATAGGCCGAATGCGCGCCCCAGCGGGGGTCGGGTCGTCGGTTGCCGTCAAAGGGGTCGTCGCGCATCCACTGCTTCCACACGGCCCACGGGGCCAACAGGCGTATTACTCGAATAACACAGACCGTGCAATGCCGCTGTAGCAGATCGCGCGCAGGGAGGCTATCGCGGGACAATAGAGTCGTTATCAGCTTCGCTGTATCGGTACCGGCCCGCACCCCCACCCGGCCGCCCAATCAGGGTATTCTATGGGCGGCCGGGTGGGGGTGCGGGCCGGTACCGCAACCGTTTCAGCCTGGCTGAAACAGAGTCTAACGGCGAAGGAGCAGGAATGCCGGACAAACCGTTGATTGTCGGAATCGGGGGAACGATCGGCGCGGTGTCGTCGACCGAGCGCGCCTTGAGGATCGCGCTGGATGCGGTCGAGCGCGAGGGATTCGCGACCCGGTTGTTTGGTGGCGAAGACATGGCGCGACTGCCGCTTTATGACCCGCGCGCCGCCTCGCGGACATCGCAGGAGCGCGAATTCGTCGATGCCGTGCGCAAGGCGTCGGGCGTGATCATCGCCAGCCCCGGCTATCACGGCAGCCTGTCGGGGGTGGTCAAGAATGCGCTCGATCTGCTCGAGGAGACGGCGAAGGATGCGCGCCCCTATCTCGCCGACATGCCGGTCGGGCTGATCGCGACGGCTTATGGCTGGCAAGCGACGGGGTCGACGATCGCGGCGCTGCGCTCGATCGTCCACGCCTTGCGCGGCTGGCCGACGCCGTTCGCGGCGGCGATCAACACCCAGGTGACGCAATTCGACGACCAGGGCGGTGCGACGGATCCGGCGGTGGTCGAGCAATTGTGCCTGATCGGGCGGCAGGTCGCGCGCTTCGCGCCCCTGGTCGAGCGGACGAGTAGTTAGGGGAAGATAAGCCCCTCCCTTTCAGGGGAGGGGCCTTAGAAAGACCTATTTCTTTAGTGCCTTTGCCATGTCGAGGTGCTCCTGCACCTTCGGCGCTATCTCGCCGGCGGCGGTCTTCAGGCTGGGCGTGTCGCCCTTGTCGGCATAGTTTTTCATCAGCGACAGCGCGTCTTCGTGCGCGCTGATCTGGCCGTCGACATAGGCCTTGTCGAAATCGGCGCCCTTGAGCTTGCCGAGATCGTCGAGCTTTGACTGCAGGTCGCTGGTCAGAGTGGGGTCGGGCTTGATCTCGGGCGTGGCCTTGCCGGCCGCTGCCTTGATTTTGGCGGTCGATCCGGTGTGAGCCTCGATCATCGTCGCGGCGAATTTCTTGACGTCGGCCGATTCGGCATTGGTCTTGGCAAGTTTGGCCGCGGCGATTTCGAACGCGTCGCTCTTGGCCGCTTTATCGGCGAATTCCTGCCCGGTCGGGGTCGGATTCAGCGCATTGCCAGCGGCATCGAGCGCATTGCCGGTGACGTTGCCTGCCGCGTCGATCGCTCCACTGGTCGTATTGCCGATGTCGGACCCGATATCGGTCACTGCATTGGCGGTCGTGTCCTGCGACTTTTGCGAGCAGGCACCCAGCGCCGCGATGAGCGCGATCGCGCCGAAGCTAAGTTTGGCGTTCATGCTTTCTCTCCTTCGAGGGGCACGAACGCCTCGACGGCGGGGGACGTTCCGATTTCGGGTCTAAACCAGGCTCGGCAAGTCGAGTCCCTTTTCGCGCGCGCAGCCGATCGCGATGTCGTAGCCGGCATCGGCATGACGCATCACGCCGGTCGCGGGGTCGTTCCACAACACGCGTTCGAGCCGCTTTGCCGCCTCGGGCGTGCCGTCGGCGACGATCACCATGCCGGCATGCTGCGAATAGCCCATACCGACCCCGCCGCCATGGTGGAGCGACACCCAGGTCGCACCGCTGGCGGTGTTGAGTAAGGCGTTGAGCAAGGGCCAGTCGCTGACCGCGTCGGAGCCGTCGCGCATCGCCTCGGTCTCGCGATTGGGGCTGGCGACCGATCCCGAATCGAGATGGTCGCGGCCGATCACGACCGGCGCCTTCAACTCGCCGCTGGCGACCATCTCGTTGAACGCGAGCCCAAGGCGGTGGCGATCGCCCAGGCCGACCCAGCAGATCCGTGCGGGCAGACCCTGGAAGTGGATTCGCTCGCGCGCCATGTCGAGCCAGCGATGGAGCGGCGCATTGTCGGGCAGCAGCTCCTTCACCTTGGCGTCGGTCTTGTAGATGTCCTCGGGATCGCCCGACAAGGCCGCCCAGCGGAACGGCCCGATGCCGCGGCAGAAGAGCGGGCGGATATAAGCGGGGACGAAGCCGGGGAAGTCGAACGCATTGGCGACGCCTTCGTCCTTGGCGACCTGGCGGATATTGTTGCCGTAATCGACCGTCGGCACGCCCGCGGCCTGGAAATCGAGCATCGCGCGGACATGGACCGCCATCGACGCCTTGGCCGCCTTGGCGACACCCTGGGGGTCACGCTCGCGCCCGTCGAACCATTGATCGAGCGTCCAGCCGATCGGGAGGTAGCCGTTGACCGGATCGTGCGCCGAGGTCTGGTCGGTCAGCAGATCGGGGCGGATGCCGCGGCGGAACATTTCGGGCAGCAAGTCGGCGGCGTTGCCGAGCAGGCCGACCGACACCGGCTTGCCCTCGGCTTTCGCCCGGTCGAGGATCGCCATCGCCTCTTCGATCGTGTCGGCGCGATGGTCGAGATAGCCGGTCGCCAGCCGCATCTCGATCCGGCTCGGCTGGCATTCGATCGCCAGGCACGACGCGCCCGCCATCACCGCGGCGAGCGGTTGCGCGCCGCCCATCCCGCCCAGGCCCGCGGTCAGCAGCCAGCGGCCGGTCAGATCGCCGCCATAATGCTGACGGCCCATCTCGACGAAGGTCTCGTAAGTGCCCTGAACGATGCCCTGGGTGCCGATATAGATCCACGACCCGGCGGTCATCTGGCCGTACATCATCAACCCGGCGCGGTCGAGTTCGGCGAAATGCTCCCAGGTCGCCCAATGCGGGACGAGGTTCGAGTTGGCGAGCAGCACGCGCGGCGCATTTTCGTGCGTGCGGAATACGCCGACCGGCTTGCCCGACTGGATCAGCAGGGTCTCGTCGCCTTCGAGCCGGCGCAGCGTCTCGACGATGCGATCATAGCTTTCCCAATCGCGCGCGGCGCGGCCGATGCCGCCATAGACGACAAGCTCCTGCGGATTCTCGGCCACGCGCGCGTCGAGATTGTTCATCAGCATGCGTAAGGGAGCCTCGGTCAGCCAAGACTTGGCGGAGAGTTCGGTGCCGGTCGCGGCCTGGATGTGGCGCTGATTGTCGATACGGGTCATGCGGGATCCTTGGCGAAGGAAAGGGCGGCGGCGAGTACGCGCGCGAGGTCGGCGCGCAGCGGCGTGGCGAAATCGGGGTCGTAGACAGGCGGCCAGTTGTTCTCGTGGGGTTCGCCCGCGGGTTCGTCGAGATAGGCGCGCATCGCGATCTCCATCTGGATCGCCTGGACGCCTATGTCGGGTTGGCCGTAGTGCCGCGTGGTCCAGCCGCCACGAAAACGGCCGTTGAGGACATGGCTGCGGCCGGCGCATTGCGCGACCACCGCATCGCTGAGCGCCGCGTCGCAGGTCGAACCGTTGTCGGTGCCGATGTTGAGTTCGGGAAGCTCGCCCTCGAACAGCCGTGGGACATGACTGCGGATCGAGTGGCAATCGTACAGCACGACGCGCGGATGGAACGCGTGGAGCCGCGCGATCTCGGCCTGAATCGCGGCATGATAAGGCGTGAACCACGTGTCGCGCCGCATCGCCACGTCGGGCGCGGCGCCGTCGCGATAGAGCGGTTCGCCGTCGAACGTCTCGGTCGGGCATAGACCGGTGGTTGCTTGCCCCGGATAGAGCGACGCACCCGACGGATCGCGGTTGCAGTCGATCACGCTGCGCGACACGTCGGTCCAGATCATCGTCGCGTCGGCGAGACCGTCGTACAGCTCCCGGATATGCCAGTCGGCGTCGCGGATCGCCCACCAGCGCGAGCGGAAATCGCCGAGCAGCGCGTCTGGGATGTCGGTGCCGCCGTGTGGGAAAGCAAGGATCAGCGGGGAGTCGCTGCGGCGGACGTGTAACCAGGTCATGCGATTTCTCCAACGCTCGCCAAACCCCCAACCGTCACCCCGGCCTTGTGCCGGGGCCCAACGAGCGGCTGAATGAAAAGCTGGCGCCTCTTGTCCGTGGCTCGCGGCACCTTGGACCCCGGGACAAGCCCGGGGTGACGGATCAGGGCGTGGGGTAAGGTCATCCCACCACTCCCGGCAACTCCCCCACCGCCACCAGCAGCCGCTTCGACCGCACCAAGTCGGTCGCGATCGCCATGTCCGGTGCCATATGGCGGTCGTCGGTCAACGTCGGCACCCGCTCGCGCAACAGGCGGCGAACATGCTCGACCGGCTCGCTCGACAGCATCGGGGCGTGGAAATCGCACCCCTGCGCGCCCGCCAGCAATTCGATCCCCAGCACTGCGTCGACATTGGCCGCCATTTCGATCAGCCGCCGGGCGCCATGCGCCGCCATCGAGACATGATCCTCCTGATTGGCTGAGGTCGGGATCGAATCGACGCTGGCGGGGGTCGCGCGCTGCTTGTTCTCGGATACCAGGGCAGCGGCGGTCACTTGCGGGATCATGAAGCCCGAATTGAGCCCTGGCTTGGGCGTCAGGAACGCGGGCAGCCCCGACAAGGCCGGATCGACCAGCATCGCGACGCGGCGTTCGGCGAGACTCCCGATCTCGCAAATGGCGAGCGCGATCATGTCGGCGGCGAAGGCGACGGGCTCGGCGTGGAAATTGCCGCCCGACAAGGCCTCGTCGGTCTCCGGGAAGATCAGCGGATTGTCCGACACGCCATTGGCCTCGGTCACCAATGTCTCGCCCGCCTGGCGCAGCACGGTCAGCGCCGCGCCCATCACTTGCGGCTGGCAGCGCAGGCAATAGGGATCCTGGACGCGCGTATCGCCTTCGCGGTGCGAGGCACGGATTGCCGAGCCTTCCATCATCCGCCGCAGCGCGTCGGCGGTCTCGATCTGGCCGAGATGGCCGCGCAGCGTGTGGATGCGATGATCGAATGGCGCGTCCGATCCCTTCGCCGCCTCGGTCGACAGGATGCCGGTGACCAGCGCGACGCGGTACAGGCGTTCGGCTTCGAACAAGGCGGCGAGCGCATAGGCCGTCGAGAATTGCGTGCCGTTAAGCAGTGCCAGACCCTCCTTGGGGCCGAGCACGAGCGGCGCGAGTCCGGCGTCGGCGAGGGCATCGGTGGCGGGCCGGCGCTCGTCACCGACGAAGATCTCGCCCACGCCGATCATCGCCGCGGTCATGTGGGCGAGCGGGGCGAGATCGCCCGATGCGCCGACCGACCCTTGCGCAGGCACCACCGGCACCAGTCCCTTGGCCAGCATCGCTTCGAGCAACTCGACCGTCGCCGGCGCCACGCCCGACGCACCGCGCGCCAGGCTTGCGAGCTTCAGCGCCATCATCAGCCGCGCGATCGGCACCGGCATCGGATCGCCGACGCCGGCGGCATGGCTGAGCACGATATTGCGCTGGAGCGTCGCCAAATCCTCGTCGCCGATCTTGACGCTGGCGAGCTTCCCGAACCCGGTATTGATGCCATAGACCGGTTCGTGCCGCGCCAGGATACGTCCCACCGCCGCCGCGCTCTCGGCGATCGCGGGACGACACGCCGGATCGAGCACCGGCACCGCGCCCTCATAGATCGCCTGCCACGCCGAATAGGGGACGGCACCGGGGGTCAACAGCATTCGCCGTCCTTCACGCGTAGATGGAGAGGGTTGAAGCCGATCCGGTAGACGAGCTCGGCGGGGTCGGAGATGTCCCAGATCGCGAGATCGCACGCTTTGCCGGGCTCGATCGTACCGATCTCGTCCGACAGGCCGAGCGCGCGAGCGGCGTTGATGGTCACGCCGCGCAATGCCTCGGTCACGGTGAGGCGGAACAAAGTCGCTGCCATATTGAGCATCAGCAACAGCGAGGTGGTCGGCGAGGTGCCGGGGTTGCAGTCGGTCGCGATCGCGATCGGAACATGGTGCGCGCGGAACAGATCGACCGGGGGCAGCTTGGTCTCGCGCATGAAGTAGAAGGCGCCGGGCAGCAGCACCGCGATAGTGCCCGCCGCGGCCATCGCCTTGGCGTCGGCCTCATCGGCATATTCGAGATGGTCGGCCGACAGCGCGCCGAAACTCGCGGCTAGGCTCGCGCCGTGGAGCGCCGACAATTGCTCGGCATGGAGCTTGACCGGCAAGCCGGCCTGCCGCGCCGCCGCCAATACCCGCCCGGTCTGCTCGGGTGTAAAGCCGATCCCTTCGCAGAACGCATCGACAGCATCCGCGAGCTCCGATGCGGCGGGTATCATCTCGTCGGTGACCAGGGTGACATAGTCATCGGCCCGCCCGGCATATTCAGGTGGTAGCGCATGCGCGCCGAGCAACGTGGTCGCGACGCGCACCCGCCGCTCCTCGCTCAGTGACCGCGCGGCGCGCAGCATCTTGAACTCGTCGGCGACGGTCAGGCCATAGCCCGACTTCACCTCGATCGTCGTCACGCCCTCGGCGAGCAAGGCATCGAGCCGGGGTAGAGCGGTCGCGACCAGATCCGCCTCGCCTGCCGCCCGCGTGGCGCGCATCGTCGACACGATGCCGCCCCCGGCTCGCGCGATGTCCTCATAGGACGCGCCGTCGAGCCGCATCGCCCATTCGCCCGAACGGTCGCCGGCATGGACCAGATGGGTGTGGCAATCGATCAGTCCCGGCGTGATCCAGCGTCCGCCGCAGTCGATAACCTCACCGGCCGCCGCCGGGGCATCGGCGCGCGGCCCGGCATAGATGATCACGCCGTCGCGGCTCGCGACCACGCCATCCTCGATCACGCCCAGCGCATCGCCGGCCATGGTCGCGAGTCGGGCATTGGTCCAGGTCCGCTCCATGGCCTCCATCTTGCCCGCGCCAATTATTATGTCTAGACATAATCGACAGGAGGACCGATGCCGACACTCTGGTTCGAACGCGCATTGCTGCCCGACGGCTGGGCCGAACAGGTCCGCATCGCGGTCGACGGCGCGACTATTTCCGCCGTCGCAACCGGCGTGGCGCCCGAGCCCGACGACCAGCGCCATGGCGCGGCATTGCCTGGCCTGTGCAACGTCCACAGCCATGGTTTTCAGCGCGGCATGGCCGGGATGTCCGAGCGACGCGGCCGGCCCGACGACGATTTCTGGAGCTGGCGCGAGGTGATGTACCGCTTCCTCGATCGCCTGACTCCCGACGATATCGAAGCGATCACTGGCCAAGCCTATGTCGAGATGCTCGAGGGCGGCTTCACTCGCGTCGGCGAGTTCCACTACCTCCACAACGATGTCGATGGCACGCGTTATGCCGATCCGGCCGAGACCGCAGGCGCGATCGTCGCTGCGGCGAAGGCAACAGGCATCGGGCTGACGCTGCTTCCCGTCTTCTACGCGCATGCCGATTTCGGCGGCGCTCCTCCCGCGCCGGGCCAGCGCCGCTTCATCTCCGACGTCGACGGCTTCGCGCGATTGGTCGAGGCGAGCCGCGCCAAGCTGCCCGCCGATGCCGTGCTGGGCATCGCGCCCCACTCGCTCCGCGCGGTGACACCCGACGAACTTGCCGCGATAATGCCGCTGGCCGATGGCGGCCCGCTCCACATCCACGCCGCCGAACAGGTCCGCGAAGTCGAGGCCTGCGTCGCCTGGAGTGGCGCGCGGCCGGTCGAATGGTTGCTCGACCATGCGGCGGTCGACCAGCGCTGGTGCCTGATCCACTCGACCCATGTCGACGCCAGGGAAACTGCGCGGCTCGCGGCGAGCGGCGCGGTTGCCGGCCTGTGCCCGGTGACCGAGGCCAATCTCGGCGACGGCGTCTTCCCCGCGGTCGATTATCTCACCGCGGGCGGTCGGTTCGGCGTCGGCACCGATTCGAACATCCTGATCGACGCTGCGAGCGAACTCCGCGCCATGGAATATACGCAACGCCTGACGCTCCGCAAACGCGCGCTGCTGGTCGACGGAGCCGAGCCCTCGGTCGGCGCGACCTTGTTCGCCAGGGCGCAGGCCGGCGGCGCGCAGGCGCTCGGCGTGACGAGCGGGATCGCGGTCGGGAATGTCGCCGACATCGTCTCGCTCGACCTCCAACACCCCGCCTTGGTCGGTGCGGGCACCGATTTGCTCGACCGCTGGATCTTCGCCGCGCGTCCGGGCGCGATCGACTCGGTGTGGCGCGCGGGTCGCAAGCTGGTCGACCATGGCCGCCACATCGCTGCCGACACGGTCGCCGACCGTTATCGCCGCACGGTCACCGCCCTGCTGGCATGACGGTCGAGGCGCGCATCCGACGGGATATCGAGGCTCGCATCCATTCGGGGGAATGGCGCCCCGGCCATCGCATCCCGTTCGAACACGAACTGGTCGCGACTTACGGGTGCTCCCGCGCGACGGTCAGCAAGGCGCTGGGCAGCCTCGCCAAGGATGGCCTGATCGAGCGCCGCCGCAAGGCCGGCTCGTTCGTCGCGCATCCCCAGGTCCATTCGGCGGTGCTTGAAGTCCCCGATCTGGCGCAAGTCATCGCCGCGCGGGGCGAGCAATATCGCTGGCAGTTGACCACTCGCCGCATCGCCGACAGCGCCGGCGACGTCCCGCTTCCAGCCTTGCTGGTCGAAGGCGTGCATCACGGCGGCGGCGAACCCTTCGCGCTCGAACGCCGCCTGATCGCGCTCGACGCCGTGCCCGACGCCGCTCAGGAGAGCTTCAGCGACGAGGCCCCCGGCACCTGGCTCCTCCACCACGTCCCCTGGACCGCCGCGCGCCACCGCATCCGCGCGGTCGAGGCGAATGCGACCGAGGCGAGAGCCTTGGGGCTGCGGCCACGCGGGGCCTGCCTCGAGCTCGAGCGCACGACCTGGCGCGCCGGGCAGATCGTGACGCATGTCCGCCAGCTATTCCGCGGCGATCGCTATGATCTCGTGGCCGAATTCAGACCCTAGGCGACGACCCAGAGGTATAACTCGCGCTGGTCGATGACCTCATGAACGCGCGGCACCCAGTCGCGTATCGCAAAGGCATGGCTGATCACGCGGCTGCCGGGCGCCAATTCGGTCTTCAGACGCGCGCCAAGCAGACCATGGATGTGCGGGATCAAATAGAGCGTGACGACGCTGGCGGCCTCGAGCCGCGTCGCGAACAAATCCTCGCAGCGGAAACCGACAAGCTGCTCGACGCCGGCCGCGCGCGCCGCCGCCTCGGCTTCGGCGATCCGCTCCGCATCGATGTCGACACCCAGCGCGGTGGCGCCGCGGCGTGCGGCGGCAATGACGATGCGACCGTCGCCGCAGCCAAGGTCGATGAGATGGTCGCCGGGTCCGACCCCGGCAAGATCGAGCATGCGCTCGACCAGCGGCTCGGGCGTCGGCCAGAAAGGGGCGTCGAGATGATGCGGCGTGCCCGCCCAGGGGCCGCGGATCGCCTTGAACGCGCGATCCTCGGCGTCTTCCGCGCTGGTCACGGCCGGCCGGCCCGGCTTGATCGCGTTCTGCTTCTTATCGAGGCTTGCGCCCATTTCCAGCCGATCATCTCTGGTCCAACCCCTTTGATGCCGAGACTGGAGCGCCTGATAGCCAGGGTCAATCCGCCGCACGCATTGCGCGCGGTTCGCGCCCGCGAGCTGAATTTCAGCTGGGTTTAGAAAATGGTGCTGCCGGTGAGGATTGAACTCACGACCTCAGCCTTACCAAGGATGCGCTCTACCACTGAGCTACGGCAGCACTCACGCAGGACCGAAGGCCCCGACGGAGGCGCGCCTATGTCCGTCGACCCGGATATTGTCAAGGCGCGGTGGACGGGTTTAGAGTCATTTGCAGCTCCGCTGAAGCGGTGCCGGCCCACTCCCCCACCCGGCCGCCCATAGAATACGCTGTTGGGCGGCCGGGTGGGGGAGTGGGCCGGCACCGCAACCGTTTCAGCTTCACTGAAGCCGGATTAAAGCGATTCACCAAGATGACCGCCAAGAACGACAAACCGGACCGCGCCGCCCGCCTGGCCGAGCAATTGCGCGCCAATCTGCGCCGTCGCAAGGCGCAGGCGCGTGAGGGCGCCGCGGTGGAAACCACGAAAGGCGATGACGCGGACCGCGTGGACGACTAAGCAGCAGCGCCATGCAACGCCCCAAGCTCTCGATCGTCGTCCCCTGCTATAACGAGGCACTGACCCTCGAAACTTTGCACGGCCGCGTCACTGCAGCCGCCAAGGCGGAGGTCGGCGAGGATTACGAACTCGTCCTGATCAACGACGGGTCGAAGGACGACAGCTGGTCGATCATGCGCCATTTGTCGCAAAGCGATCCGCGCCTCGTCGCGATCAACCTGTCGCGCAATCACGGCCACCAGCTCGCGCTGACCGCCGGGCTTGACCTGTGTGCGGGGCAGCAGATCCTGATCATCGACGCCGATCTGCAGGACCCGCCCGAACTGCTCGGCGACATGCGCAGGATGATGGCGGCCGAGGAGGCCGACGTCGTCTACGCCGTGCGCCGCAAGCGCGAGGGCGAGACCTTGTTCAAAAAGGCGACCGCCGCGGCCTTTTATCGTCTGCTCGATCGCGTCACCGATACGCCGATCCCGCTCGACACCGGCGATTTCCGGCTGATGTCGCGCCGCGCGCTCGACGCGTTCCTGGCGCTGCCCGAACAAGCGCGGTTCATCCGTGGCATGGTCGCCTGGATCGGGTTCCGCCAGGTGCCGTTCCCCTATGACCGTGCCGAACGGTTTGCGGGCGAGACCAATTATCCGCTGTCGAAGATGCTGCGTCTCGCGTTCGACGCGATGACCGGCTTTTCGACCAAGCCGCTGACCTTCGCCAGCCATGTCGGCCTGGCGTTGACTGGCGCGTCGTTCCTGCTGTTGATCTATATCGCGGTCGGGTTCTTCTCTGGGAGCGCGGTGCCGGGCTGGACGTCGCTCGCGTTCATCGTCGTGCTGCTGGGCGCGGTGCAGATGTTCGTGCTCGGGATGATCGGCGAATATCTCGGGCGGCTGTACGTCGAGTCGAAGCGGCGACCGCTGTATCTGGTGTCGGATGTCGCGGGGCCGGTGCAGGGCAAGGCGACCTTGGGTTATCGCGCCGAGGATCGCGAGCAGTCGTCCCCCTCCCGTTTACGGGAGGGGCTAGGGGAGGGCGTATCGCCAACTCTGGATACCAAGGCGGCCGAATAACAGGCCCTCCCCCAACCCCTCCCGCAAGCGGGAGGGGAGAAGTCACCCCTTCGGCACCGCCAAAGTCAGGATTGACACGCCAGGCGTCATCGGCACACGCCCAACCATATGGCGTTCCAGCCGGAAGATCGTCTCGAACAATTTGTTGACCGGGCCCGGCGGCGGCGAATCGTCACTGTCGTCGCGGCCGGTCATTCGCCCGGCCACCCGTGCGGCGGCGGCGAGCGGGAACAGCAATGAGTTGAAATAGCCGAACTTGCGCGTCTCCAGCCCTGCCGCGTCGATCGCCTTTTTCAGGCTGGCCTTGGAATAGCGGCGATGATGGTGGTTCACGACGTCGTGCGCCGACCACATCCATTGGTGAGCGGGTACCGCGATCAGGATCTTGCCGCCCGGCTTCAGGCAGTCCTTCATCGCGCGCAAGGCGGCGACATCGTCATCGATATGCTCGACCACGTCGAGTACTGCGATCATGTCATAGGCGCCGCGCTCGATCCCCGGCAGCGTCGGCAGGGGCGCGTTGCTGACCGGCTTGTTGAGCCGCTTGCTGGCGATCGCGGCAGCGGCGGGGTCGATCTCGATCGCGTCGACATCGCCGAATTGCTGGAGCATCGCGAGATTGTGGCCGGTGCCGCAGCCGATCTCGAGGATGCGCGCCTGCTTGGGCAGACCGGCGTAGCGCGCGACATAATCGTGCAGGATGTCGCGACGCGCGACATACCACCAATGCGACGAGTCATGCTCCGCCATGCGGTCGTAAACAATACGGTCCATTATTCGGGGCGATCCAATATTCGGGGGCGGGCCATCAGGCGAACACCAACCAGCGATTGAGGATGAAAGTGAAGATCGTTGCCAAGGCGATCGCCGGTAAGAGCGGTACCCAGGCTGGATAGCCCAATAAAGCGGTCCCGACCCAGGTGATGACGGCGTTGAGACCCATGCCCGATGCCTGCACCATGACGAACTTGACCTGCTGCGTGCCGCCCGGCTCACGCGTGCCGTGCCCCTTGAAGCTCCACCTGCTGTGCAGGAAGAAGCCGGCGGTCACCGCGACGGCGAAGGCGAACGGGACTGCATAGACGGCGTGCGCGGCGGGGAACACCCAGGTGGTGAGCGGCAGATACACGGCCGAATAGATCAGCGTCGAAACCCCGCCGGCGATACCGAAGCGCACCAGCTGGCCCATCAGCCCGCTTTCCCGCCACGTATCGATTTGTTTGAGAATTGCCGTCACACGCTTGCCCCGGGAGTGCGCGCCGCCTTAGGGCCTGTACCCGCGCCCGGCAATGGCCACGATCGCTTCGCTCGGGCGCCTTTTGACGCATCTCCGCGTCCTGTCGTCGGTCACGATGCCCAAGGCATCGATCTCTCCTCACTCCCAGATATGCGCCAAAATTCGCTCCGTCGTGGCCGTTGCCGGGCGCGGGTACAGGCCCTAAAGCGCCCCGACGCGCGAGGGAAGCATTTTGAGCAAGATCGAAAGCTGGTGGTCCGACCTGGTCGTTGAACTCGATCGGCACTGGATCAAATACGCGCTGCTCGCCTGGTTCATCGTCAGCCTGTGGTATGTCATCACCGCCTGGCCGCAGATCCGGTCGCTGGGCCTCGGCGATACCGACGACAATATGCGGCTGATGCAGGTCCGCGCGCTGCTCAACGGGCAGGATTGGTACGATCTGCGCGATTATTACCTCAATCCGCCGGGCGGCTTCGACATCCATTGGAGCCGCATCGTCGACTTGCCGATCGCCGGGCTGATCCTGATCCTGCGGCCGTTCATCGGCACGCCCTGGGCGGAGCGGGTCGCCTGCGGCATCGCGCCGCTGCTGCCGCTGTCGATCGCGTTTATCGGCCTGGGCGCCACGGTCCGCCGGTTGGTCAGCCCGCATGCCTGGCCACTGGCGATGGCGCTACTGGTCTGTGCGTGCACGCCGACGATGCTGATGTTCGCGCCCGATCGGATCGATCATCACGGCTGGCAGCTGGCGATGCTCAGCCTGACCGTCGCCGGGCTGTGCGATCCCAAGGGTGCGCGTGGCGGCGTGATCGTCGGACTGGCGAGCGCGGTCAGCATCTCGATCGGCCTCGAAATGCTGCCTTATGCCGCGATGGCGGGGGCGATCATCGCGCTGCAATGGATCTGGGATCGCGGAGAGGCGCGGCGCGTCGCCGCCTATGGCGTCAGCCTGGCGAGCGGCACCGCGCTAGGGTACGGGGCCTTCGCCTCCTATGCCAATTCGGTGATGCGTTGCGACGCGCTGACGCCGGTCTATCTGACCGTGATGCTGGTGGCGGGCGGCTTGCTGTTCGTCCTGGCCTGGCTAAGCCCAGCGTCGCGTTGGGCGCGGCTCGGCCTCGCCGTCGCCGCCGGTGCGGTGATTGCCGCGGGTTTCGCCTGGCTGTTCCCGCAATGTCTGGGGCGGCCCGAACAGGTATCGCCCGAATTGGTGCGCAATTGGCTCGACAATGTGCGCGAGGCCAAGCCGATCTACCAGCATCCGTTCCGCCAGGCGTTCCCGATCGTGACCCTGCCGATCATCGGCCTGCTGGGCGCGGCGATCGCGACCAAGCGCGCCATCGACGATCGCGCGCCCAACATGGTTGGCTGGGCGGCAGTGACGTTGTTCACGCTGTTCGCCTGCCTGATGCTGTTGTGGCAGACACGCGCCGGGCCGGCGGCGCAATTGCTTGCGGTGCCGGGTGCGGCGGCGCTGATCTGGATCGCGGTGCCGTTGCTGCTCGACAGCCCCAACATGCTCGTCCGTGTCATCGGACCCGTCGCGGTAGTTCTGATCGCCTCGGGCATGTTCAGCGGACTGTCGCTCAGATACTTGCCGATCGACAAGCCCGATGCGCGGATGACGACGATCAACCGCGCCAGCGCGCGATGCCCCTCCTTCACCAGCCTCGTGGCGCTCAATCGATATCCGAGCGCGACGATCTTCAGCTTCGTCGATCTCGGCCCGCGGATCATCGTCGTCACGCATCACAAGGCGGTGGCGGGGCCGTATCACCGCAACGGCGACGCTATCCTGGACGTACAGCATGCCTTCGGCGGATCGCCCGATCAGTTCCGCGCGATCGCCAAGAAGCATGGCGCGACCTTGCTGCTGATCTGCCCGAACATGGCCGAGTCGACGATCTATCGCTCGCGTAACCCAGGCGGTTTCTACGATCGCATGGCCAGGGGCGAGACCTTTGCGTTCCTCCAGCCGCTGGAATTGCCGAAGAACTCGCCGCTTAGGTTGTTCCGGATCGACTAACCCCACGTCACCCCAGCGAAAGCTGGGGTCTCAAGCCGCATCGCGCCTTCACTCGAGACCCCAGCTTTCGCTGGGGTGACGGTAAGAGGCGCTGGGGTGACGATTGAGATCAGGGCGGCCGGTTAGCTCAGCCCCAGGCTGATCCGGATGCCGTCGATCACGAACTGCACCGCCAGCGCGCCGAGCAGCACGCCCAGGATACGTGTGATCACCGCTTCTATCCGCGCGCCGAGCAACCGCATCAGCGGGCCGGCGGCGAGCAGCGCTGCCAGGGTCAGCGCCAGGATCGTCGCCAGTGCCGCGAGCACCACCGCCACTTTCTCGAAGCCATGGTTGCGGCTCATCATCAGCATCACCGAGGCGATCGAGCCAGGCCCGGCGATCATCGGCATCGCCATTGGGAAGATCGACACGTCCTCGACTTCGGGACTCTGCGCGACTTTCGCCGCACGGTCCTCGCGGCGCTCGGTGCGTTTTTCGAACACCATTTCGAGTGCGATCAGGAACAGCATGATCCCGCCGGCGATGCGGAACGCCGACAGGCTGACGCCGAGGGCATGCAACATCGCCTCGCCCACCGCGGCGAACACGAACAGGATGATCGCGGCGACGACCACCGCGCGGATCGCCATCGATCGGCGATGCGCCGGCGTCGCGCCATGCGTCAGCCCGGCATAGATAGGCGCGCAACCGGGCGGATCGATGACGACGAAGAAGGTGACGAGCGCGGAAAGGTAGAGCTCGATCATTTGGCCGGGGCTGCGATCTCGTCGTTGATCACCGTCTTGATGCGTGTTCCATCCCACATGCCGACAAAGAAGCGTCGCGAGCCGTCCTCCAGTACGAACCACCCCCAAGCCATCGTCCTGTCGTCCGACAGGACGAGGCTGCGGGCTGTGCCTATAGTCTCGATCGGATCATCGCCGCGCGTCGGCGGTTCGCCGCGACATGACGCGCGCTGGACTGGCGGCACGGCAGGATGCGGGCGGGCCGTCTTGAGGTCGTCGCCGCCGTCGAGCACCCACTTCCACCCACCGTCGGCCTGACGCTGCCATACGGTCGAAAAATAACCGACCTTGCCGTCGGGGCGTTGCCAGCCACCCGTGTTGACGGCCAACTTGCCGTCGCACGAAATATAGCTCGCGGTCGGCCACCAATCGATCGCCTTCGGCGGATCCTTGCGGTCCTTGAGGAAGTCGTGCGCATTGGTCGGCTGCGGCACGAACATCATAGCGTCGTCGGTCGACCATTTGCGAAAGGCGGTCCATTGACCGATCGTCTTGGCGTCGGCGGCGAAGGTGCGTTCGGCGTCGACCGGCGTCTTTGCCAGCGTATCGGCCGCCGTCAGCATCAGCAACAACGGAATCATAGCGCCCCCTTGTCATATGCTACGCCCGCCCGGCGATGCGCCGAAACCAGCGTATTCCTGAGCAGCACCGCGATCGTCATCGGCCCGACCCCGCCTGGCACCGGGGTGACCGCGCCTGCGACGCTCAGCGCGCCGGCGAAGTCGACATCGCCGACCAGGCCCTGTTCGGTGCGGTTGATGCCGACGTCGATCACCGTCGCGCCGGGCTTGATCCACTCGCCCTTGACCATTTCGGGCCGGCCAACCGCCGCCACGACGATGTCGGCGCGCTTGACCACGCTCGACAGGTCGCGGGTCTTCGAATGCGCTACGGTCACGGTGCAGCTTTCCTTGATCAGGAGCTGCGCCATCGGCTTGCCGACGATGTTCGAGCGCCCGATCACCACCGCGTCGAGCCCGGCGAGGTCGCCCAATTGATCCTTGAGCAGCATCAGGCAGCCGAGCGGCGTGCAGGGCACGAAGCCGTAGAGGCCGGTCGCGAGGCGTCCGGCATTGACCGGGTGGAAGCCGTCGACATCCTTGTCGGGATCGATCCGCGTGGTCACCACGCGCTCGTCGATATGGCCGGGCAGCGGTAACTGGACCAGGATGCCGTCGACCGCGGGATCGGCGTTGAGTTTGTCGACCAGCGCGATCAAATCGGCTTGCGACGTATCGGCGGGAAGCTTGTGTTCGAAGCTCTCCATCCCCGCGCCGATAGTCGCCTTGTGCTTGCTGCGGACATAGACCGCCGAGGCCGGGTCCTCGCCGACCAGCACCACCGCCAGCCCGGGCGCGCGGCCCGCTGCGGCGCGAAATGCCGCGACCTGAGTTGCGATCCGTTCGCGCAAGCCCTGCGCGAATGCTTTCCCATCGATGATGCTCGCCGTCATGGCTCGGCCTGATAGAGCGCGGCGGCGATCTTCGCCAGCGCTTCGGCATCGCCGGCGATCGCCAGCCGCTTCAGTCGGGCACGATCGCCGGCGATCAGCCCGACGTCGCGCTTCGCCACGCCAAAATGCTTCGCGGCAAGCTCGATCAGCGCGGCGTTGGCGGCACCGTCGACCGGCGGCGAGGTGAGCCGCGCCACAGCGTGGCCGGGACCTGGCGAAAGTTCATTGCGCGACGATCGCGGCGTTACGCGTACCGCGATCTCGATCCCGTCGGGGGTCGTGCGCCAGCCGCTCAGAGCGCGCCCGCGCCGACCCACCACAAGGCCAGCCGCCCGATCGCAATCTGGAGGCACCAGATGATCAGCAGCACGACCAGCGGCGACAGATCGAGCGCGCCGAAATCGGGCATGATGCGCCGGATCGGCCGATAGAAAGGCTCGGTGATCCGATCGAGCGCCGTCCAGATCGCGCGCACCGTGTCGTTGTGCGTGTTGATGACGTTGAACGAAATGAGCCAGGACAGGATCGCCTGGATGATGATGATCCACTGCGCGACGGTCAGCAGGACCTGCAGGATACTGAGGATGGTAATCAATGTTGTCTCCGGACGTGCGGCCCTGTCCGGATCGATATAGGAACGAACCGGCCGCGAACAGCCCTTGGAGCGTGATGGCGCGAGTTTGCCCCGCCGTGATTGCCCGGGCGTGTTCGCTGGCAAGGACCGCGACGCAGACCAGCGGGCGCGCCCGGGCAACCGCAAAGCGGCGGGCGCCTTTTGGCGCGTTGCAGCGTCTCTCGTCGGTCACGATGCATTCTGCATCGCTCCGCTCCTCGTTCCTTGCCCGCGCCAAATCCGCTCCGTTACGGCGGGGCAAACTCATGTCATCACGCTCTAGGCGCGCACCAGGGTGCCGGCGCCGCGCCGGGTGAAGATTTCCAGCAGCATGCCGTGCGGCACCCGGCCGTCCAGGATGACCGCCGCTTCGACCCCGGCCTCGACCGCGGCGACGCAGGTATCGACCTTGGGGATCATCCCGCCGGAGATGGTGCCGTCGTCCTTCAGCGCTTCAATCGCCGCACGGTCGAGATCGGTCTGGAGGTCGCCCGCTTTGTTGAGCACGCCGGCGACATCGGTCAGCAGGAAGAAGCGCGTCGCGCCGAGCGCGCCGGCGATCGCGCCCGCCATCGTATCGGCGTTGATATTGTAGGTTTCGCCGTCCGCGCCCAGCGCGACCGGGGCCACGATCGGGATGAAGCCGTCGCGCGCCAGATTCTTGAGGATCGAGGGATCGACCTTCACCGGCTCGCCGACAAACCCCAGGTCGACATGTCGCTCGATCCCAGAATTGCGATCGGGTTCGGTGCGGGTGACCTTTTCGGCGATCACCAGATTGGCATCCTTGCCCGAAATGCCGACCGCGCGGCCGCCCAGCGCAGCGATCCAGCCGACGATCTCCTTGTTGATCTTGCCGGCAAGGACCATCTCGGCGACTTCGGCGGTGGCGGCGTCGGTGACGCGCAGGCCGCCGATGAATTCCGATTCGACCCCCAACCGCTTGAGCATGGCGCCGATCTGCGGGCCGCCGCCATGGACGACCACCGGATTGATGCCGACTGCTTTCAATAGCACCACATCCTCGGCGAAATCGCGCTGCGCCTCGGGATCGCCCATGGCGTGGCCGCCATATTTGATGACGAAGGTCTGGCCCGCATAACGCTGCATGTACGGCAGCGCCTCGACGAGCGTTTCGGCCTTGGCGAGCAATTGGGGCGAGGGGCTATGGTCGGTCATGGCGAGGCCCATAGCCATAACGTCACCATAGCGAAAGAATATCGGGTCGGATCGTCCCCGGACGCTCCTCGAGCATGGGAGGCATGCTCAACCCGATATGGCCTCAAGCGCCGCTGGTAAACGGCAAGAGATGTCAGCTTTCGCCGGCATGACGGTGGCGGGTCGCTCAGGCGCGATCGAGCTTTTTTCCCAGCGCGACGAAGCCGGTGATCAGGAACGGCACGAGCACGATGGAGAGCACGACCTTGGTCAGCATCTGGCCTTCCATCAGCTGCACGATTGGGCGTTCGCCGTAGAAGGAAATGGTGATGAACAGAACGGTGTCGACGATCTGGCTGATCACGCTCGCCACCATGCCCCGGAACCAGACCAGCCGGCCTTGCCCTTCGCTGCCCTTGAGCTTCGAGAAGATGAAGACGTTCAAGGTCTGCGAGGTGCCGTAGGAGACGAACCCGGCGAGCATCATCCGCACGCTCTGCCCCACGACGATCGGGAAAGCATCGATCGCCGGCGGATACATGCCCGGATCGTGCGGTAGCGCCAGTACGATCTGGATCAAGGCGGCCGAGGTGAACAGCGGCACGAAGCCCAGCCTGACCAGCATCGTCGCCGTCTTTTGTCCATGGAGTTCCGCGACCGCGCTCGAGAGCACGACTAGCAGCAGGAAACCGAAGATGCCCGCTTCCACCGCGAGCGGCCCCAACGCGACCTGTTTAACCCCGAGCACGCCGGCCATGCAGACCATGCCGCCATAGAGGATCGAAAAGACGAAGAGCGAGCGCGGCAGCTGAACCTCTTGGGCGGGGGCGGGTGTTTCCATGCGGCGCGACGCTAGCGCCAATTCCGCCGAGGTCAAACGGCCCGATCAATTGGGGGAAATGACCGGGCCGCCCCCGTGGGTCACTTCAGCCGTTTGTTGCAGGCGCTCCAATATTGCGGCCAGGTCTGGCCGGGCGTGATCTTGCCGGCGGCCTTGTCAGCCTTCCACTGGTTGCCGCACTCGTGCTGACGTGACGCGGTCGCGGTCTGCGCGGCGCTGCGCGGACGCTTGGCGCCAGTCGGTGCGGCTGACTTGCCGCCACTAACCGCGGCGCGTTCGCTGGCGGCGGATTTCGGCAGTGCGGCGCGGCATTGCGCGAGAAACTGCATCCAGGTCTGGCCGGCGGGCAACGTGCCGGCGGTCTTCGCCTCCCGGTATTTCGCGCCGCAAATCTTCATCGGATTGTCGGCCGCGAGCGCCGGAGTCGCCAGCGCACCCAGGCCTGCCACCGTGATCGCGGCCATCACGGCCTTCAACATCATCGTCATCCCACATCCTTCCTCTGCGGCTTGCTCGCCGCCGGCGGTGGCCGACCGGAGGATACCGGCGGCCGTGGGATGGGAGATACCGCACTCGGTGGATCCGAGTCCGCGATTGCCTCCAAAATCGATCTATTTGTTCGGCATTCGTTCCCGGCTCGTGCCGTGAACGGGAGCGTATGTTCCTGGGGCATCCAAACGCAAAAGCGGCGAGGCGGGGTGTTCTGCGATGCGCCAGGACCAGGCGCGCCGACAGGCCATGGTAGACTGCCCGGCCGGTTGCCGCCGGCCGGGCGCTTGGAGCCGTTATTTCATACGCTTGTTGCACGCGCTCCAATATTGCGGCCAGGTCTGTCCGGCGGGAATCTTGCCAGCGGCTTTCTCGGCGCGATATTGCGCGCCGCACTGGCGTTCACGCGCATACATCGCAGCCTGCGCGGGACTCGGCTGGCCGGGCGTCTTGGGCGGCTTAGCGACAGCGACCCGCGTCGGGGCCGGTTTTGTTACAATAGCCGGCTTCACGGCGACCACGGGCTTGGCCGGCGTCGTCACCGTGGCGGGCTTGGGCAGCGAGGCGCGGCATTGCGCCAGATATTGGTTCCAGGTCTGGCCTGCGGGCAGGGTTTTGGCGGTCTTGGCGGCCTGGTACTTGGCGCCGCACACCTTCATCGCGTTGTCTGCTGCAAATGCCGGAGCGGCGGTGCCGATCCCAGCCAGCATCGCCGCGGCTACCGCCAACTTCTTGATATGAGTCATCGTCCATGCTCCCTCGCAGGCGCCCCCGGCCACGCGGCCCGGGCTGCCGGTTTTATACGACGTGATCCCGAGAACATGAACGCCAGATGACTGAATTTTCGCATCGGAAGCCTGCTCGATAGAGGCATCGGCCAAGGGGCTGTCCTAGTCCGATTTTTGCCGTCATAGTCGCGCCAAATCTAACGATCACGCGACCGCGCCCGGCACCGAAAAGGCGTTGCGCGCGAGCGAGTTGAGTGGGGGCTTACCGAGAATGCAACGTTTCCTGATCGGCATTGCCGGCATCGCCGTGATTCTCGGGATCGCGCTGCTGTTGTCGACCAATCGCCGTGCCATCCGCCTGCGCGTCGTCGGCGCGGCATTCGCGCTGCAGGTCGCGATGGCGGTGCTGGTGCTGTATACAACGACCGGCAAGCTGGTGATCGGCAAGATGGCTGAAGGCGTCGCCGCGCTGCTGGGCTATGCCGGAGAAGGGACCAAGCTGATCTTCGGCGCGCTGGCGACCGATCCCAAGTTCGGCAATTCGTTCGCGATGGGCGCGTTGCCGGTGATCATCTTCTTCGCGGCGCTCGTAGCCGTGCTTTATCATATCGGTCTGATGCAGTTGATCGTGCGCTGGGTCGGCGGCGCGATCGAGAAGATCGTCGGGGTCAGCAAGGTCGAATCCTTGTGCGCCGCGGCCAACATCTTCGTCGGCCAGTCGGAAGCGCCGCTGGTGATCCGACCCTACCTCGCCAGCCTGACGCCCTCGCAACTGTTCACGGTGATGTCGGTGGGCATGGCCGGCGTCGCGGGGACGATCCTCGCGGCCTATGCGCTGCTGCTCGGACCGACCTCGCTGCCATATTTGCTTGCCGCCTCCTTCATGTCGGCGCCCGGCGGATTGCTGATGGCGAAGATCATCATGCCCGACGTGATCGTCCCGGCGGGCGAACTGCCGCTCGAGGACGGCAAATCGGTGCTCGCGCACGAGGATCAGGCGATCAGGCTGGCCGACGGCCATCCCGAGGAAGAGCGCGCCGCGAACGTCATCATGGCGGCGGCGTCGGGTGCACAGACCGGCGTCAAGATCGCGGTCGCCGTCGCGGCGATGGTGCTGGCGTTCGTGTCGCTGGTCGCACTCGCCAATGGCATACTCGGCGGGATCGGGGGCTGGTTCGGCCATCCCGAGCTCAGCTTCCAGCTGATCGTCGGCTATGTCTTCGCGCCGGTCATGTATCTGCTCAACATCCCGTGGAACGAAACGGGCGCCGCCGGGCAGCTGTTCGGCCAGAAGATCGTGCTCAACGAATTCGTCGCGTTCATCGACCTCGGCCAGATGAAGAACCTGTCGCCGCACACGACGGCGGTGGTCACGTTCGCGCTGTGCGGCTTCGCCAATTTCTCATCGATCGCCATCCAGATGGCCTCGACCGGCAGCCTCGCGCCCAACCAACGGCCGATGATCGCCAAGCTCGGCCTGCGTGCGCTGGCGGCGGGCAGCCTGGCGAATTTGATGTCGGCGGCGCTGGCGGGATTGCTGATACCTTAAGGGCTGGTCTCGGCTCTCTAGATTCCCCTCCCGCTCGCGGGAGGGGAGTCCAGATGCGCTCACCGAGTCGGCACCGGCTCCGCGCCCGAATAATCGTAGAAGCCGCGCCCGGCCTTGCGGCCGTACCAGCCGGCTTCGACATATTTGACCAGCAACGGTGCCGGGCGGAACTTGGGGTCGCCGGTGCCTTCGAACAGCACGCGGGTAATCTCCAGACAGGTGTCGAGCCCGATGAAGTCGGCCAAGGTCAGCGGCCCCATCGGGTGATTGAGCCCCAGCTGGCAGGCGAGGTCGATGTCGCGGATCGTCGCGACGCCTTCGCCGAGCGCGAAGCAGGCCTCGTTGAGCATCGGCATCAGGATACGGTTGACGATGAAGCCCGGCGCGTCGTTGGCGCGCACGACCTGCTTGCCGAGCGCGGCGGCGTAGGTCTCGATCAACGTCAGCGTCTCGTCGCTGGTGGCGAGGCCGCGGATAATCTCGATCAGGCCCATGACCGGGACGGGATTGAAGAAGTGAACGCCAATGAAGCGCTTGGGATCGGGCGTCGCCTGGGCGAGGCGGGTGATCGGGATCGACGAGGTGTTCGACGCCAGCACCGCATGCGGGCCCAGCACCTTGCCGACTTCGTCGAAGATCGCGCGCTTGATTTCCTCGCGCTCGGTTGCCGCTTCTATGATGAGTCCGCATTTGCCCATCGCCGACGGCCCTTCGATCGTCTCGATCCGCGCGAGCGTCTGGTCGGCGACCTCCGCGGTGATCTTTTCCTTCGACACTGCGCGCGCCAGCTGTGCCGCGATTCCCGCCTTGCCGGCATCGGCGCGTTCCTTGGTCACGTCGGCGAGCAGCACGTGATAACCGGCCTGCGCCGACACTTGCGCGATGCCCGCGCCCATCTGTCCCGCCCCGATCACGCCGACGCTCTGCATGTCACTTCCTCGTTCAAGCTGTTGCGGCCGATGCCGATCGGGTTCGCCCTAGCCATAGCGGCGGGCGCGCGGCAACCCGCTCAGGCGATCCGGCGGCAATCGTAAGCGCGAGTCACATAGGGAAAGTGGACTTTGTCCTTGCCGGCCAGCTCGGGCGTCGCGGCGATCATCGTACGAATCTCATCGACCAGGGTAGCGCGGCGATCGTCGGGCAAGGCGGCGATGAAGCTGGTCGACAATGTGCGGCCGATGATGACGTCCTCGGTCGTCCCGACATGATCGTAGCGCATCGCCGTCTCGTGGAGCGGCGTGAAGCCGGGCGCCGGGAACACCTCACGCCATGCCTGCGATTTCTGGCGCGGGGCATCGTCCTGATAGCGATCGGTGATCTCCGACAATCGCCGCACCCAGGGAAGTTCGTTGTCGCGCACGTTCCAGATCAGACCGAGCGCCCCGCCCGGCCGCAGCACACGGCGGAATTCAGCGAGCACCTGCGGAGTGGCGAACCAGTGGAAGGCGGTGGCACAGATCACCGCATCGACCGACTCCGCGGCTATCGGCAATGCCTCGGCCGTGGCGATGGCGGTCGCGACGCCAGGCACTGTCGCCGCCAGATGGGCAAGCATCTCCGCCACTGGATCGGTGGCGAGGACCTTGGCACCGGTCTCGAGCAGCAGGCGCGTGAACAACCCGGTCCCCGCGCCGACTTCCACCACGCGGCTGTCCGGCCCGATTTCCAATCGGTGGCGGAGCCAGTCTAGCGCCTCGGCCGGATAGGCCGGTCGGCTTGCGGCATAGATATCGGCGCCGTCCGCGAATCCAGTCGCGGCGGCGCGATGCACGCCTACCGTCACGGCGCGGGGCGCGGCGCCTGGGCCTCGGCGAGGTAAAGCGCGAACTGGTCGTCGGGATCGGTCCATTCGGCGATCGGGGTCCAGCCGCCCGATCGCAGCAGCAGACGGGCGTCGCGCGGCCCGTATTTGTGGCTGTTCTCCGTGTGGATCGTCTCGCCTGCCGCCATCTCGAACGGGCGGTCCTCTACCGTGAACCGCACATCGCGCACGGCTTCGAGATGCATTTCGATGCGCGCGCGATCATCGTTCCAGATCGCGCGGTGGCGGAATGCCTCGATCGGGATCGTCCCGTCGAGCTCGCGATTGATCCGTTCGAGCAAGTTGAGGTTGAATTGCGCGGTGACCCCCGCGGCATCATCATAAGCGCGTTCGAGCACGCCCTCATCCTTGATCCGGTCCATCCCAATCAGCAGCATTGCGCCCTGGCCGAGCGATGCGCGCATCGCACGCAGCAGGTCGGTCGACGACAAGGGGATCATGTTGCCGATCGTCGACCCAGGAAAGAAGCCCAGTTTGGGCGCGGTGCGGACTTGTTGTGGCAATGCGATCGGCTTGAGGAAATCGGCCTCGACCGGGAAAACCGGCAGGCCGGGGAACCGCTCGGACAGCGCGCGCGAGGATTCGCGCAGGAAGTCCCCCGAAATATCGATCGGCACATAAGCGGACGGATCGAGCGCCTGAAGAACGATCGGCGTCTTGGTCGACGATCCCGACCCGAATTCGACCACCGCTCGGCCCGGTCCGACACGCTCGGCTATCTCTTCCGCGACCGAACGCAGCAAAGCGGTCTCGGTTCGCGTCGGATAATATTCGGGCAATTCGGTGATCGCCTCAAACAATTCCGACCCGCGATGGTCATAGAACCAGCGCGCGGGGATTGCCCGTGGCCGCCGTGTCAGCCCGTCGATCACGTCCGCGCGAAACGCCGGGTCCGCGAAACTTCGAGTGCCGTCCTCGATTTCCTGCTTGAGCATCAGATATCCTTTGTGAGGCGGCGCCAGCCCGCCGGCCTCCCATATGAGACTGCCGTTGGGAGGCCGGGTGGGGGAGCGGGCTGGCGCCGTGACAAATCAAACGTCCTTGGCCAGGCGCACGCCGGTGAATTGCCAGCGCTGATGGGGGTAGAAGAAGTTGCGGTAGCTGGCGCGGGCATGGCCGCGCGGCGTGGCGCAGGATCCGCCGCGCAGGACGAACTGCCCGCTCATGAACTTGCCGTTATATTCGCCGACGGCGCCCTCGGCCGGATGGAAGCCGGGATAGGGGCGATAGGCGCTGCCGGTCCATTCCCAGACGTCACCGAAAAACGCGGGTCCGCCAGGAGAGGGGCGCGGTTCGACCGGTCCGGCGAGGTCCAGCTGGTTGCCGCTATCGGGATCATAAGCAGCCGCGGCCGTTTCCCATTCCGCCTCGGTCGGCAACCGCGCGCCGGCCCAGCTGGCATAAGCATCCGCCTCGAAGAAGCTGACATGGGTGACCGGCGCCGCCGGATCGATCGGCCGTCGCCCGTCGAGCCCGAACCGCGTCCAGGCGCCGTCGCGTTGCTCCCAATAAAGCGGCGCCGTCACGCCCTCGCGCTGGACCCAGGCCCAACCGTCGGACAGCCAGTGGCGCGGTTCGGCATAGCCGCCATCGGCGATGAACGCGGCCCATTCGCCATTGGTCACGGTACGATCCGCGATCGCATGCGGATGGAGCAGCGCGCTGTGGCGCGGCCCTTCGCAATCGAACGCGAAATGCGGGCTGTCATGCCCGATCTCGACCACGCCGCCCGGATGCTCGATCCAGCCCAGCGCATCGGGCATTCCCACCGGTACCTTGCGTGCCCCAGGCCAGATCGCCGGCTCGATCGGATTCTCCGAAAACAGATGGAGGATGTCGGTCAGCAACAATTCCTGATGCTGCTCCTCGTGATGGCAACCGAGCCGGACCAGTTCGCGTGCCGCTTCGGGCAATGTTGGCAACGCCGCCGCCAGCGCTGCGTCGACCGCGGCGCGATAGATCAGCACCTCGTCCAGGCTCGGGCGCGTCACCATGCCGCGCCGCGCGCGGCTGTGACGGCTTCCTTCCGCTTCGTAATAACTGTTGAACAGGAACGGGAAGCGATCGTCGTGGAGTTTATAGCCGGGCACGAAATCGCGCAGCACGAACGTCTCGAAGAACCAGGTGGTGTGCGCCAGATGCCATTTGGCGGGCGACGCATCCTCCATCGACTGGACCGTCGCGTCGGCATCCGACAGAGGCGCGACCAGCGCCACGCTCAGCCCGCGCACCGCCGCATAACGGGCGCCAAGCGCTTCCGGAGTCGGGCGGAGGCCAAGTCGCGTTCTCATTATGTTCCTCATTTCGGTCGTTTTGCCGACGGAGTCAATCGCTCACATAGGAAATACGGGCCGAAACCCAAGATGGATCAACGCGAGGCGCCGGGAACCCAAAGAACGTCGCTGGCGCCCAAATTGTTCAATCGCCGCGCCGCGACGAACAGCCAGTCGGACAGGCGGTTGATATAGGTCAAGGCTTTGGGATTGAGCGCGTTGTCGGCGGCAGCGGCGACCGCGCTGCGCTCGGCTCGGCGGACGATCGCGCGGGCGAGATGCAACTGAGCGGCACCGGCAGCGCCGCCCGGTAGGACGAAGCTGGTCAGCGGCGAGAGATGATCGTTCATCGCATCGATCTCGCGTTCGAGCCGATCTATCTGCTCGGTGGTGACGCGCAACGCGCCTTCCATGTCGAGGGGCGTGGCGAGATCGGCGCCGAGATCGAACAATTCGTTCTGAACGCGCCGCAGGGTCGCTGCGGTATCGGCATCGTCGACCCACACCAGCGCCACGCCGATCGCGCTGTTCGCCTCGTCGACGTCGCCGATCGCCGCCATCAACGGGTCGGCCTTGGAAATACGCCCGCCGCCGACCAGACCGGTGGTACCGTCGTCGCCGGTGCGCGTGTAGATCTTGTTGAGCTTGACCATCCGGTCAGCAGGTCAGTGCTGGCGGCCGACGAGCAACAGCAACAGCACCGCGATCAGGATTGCCACCGCCTGAAAGATGATGCGGTACATCATCATCTGGTTCGACCGGATCGAGGTCGCGCTGGGGCCGTCGCCGCTCTTCACATCGTCGGTCGCACCCTTGAGGAACAGGATCACGCCGCGGACCAAGGCGACGACGGTCGCGATCATCGCGGCGATCAGCAGCAGGGCGAGGAAGGTGGTCATGGGGGTTATCTAGGCCGGGTCGCAGGCGAAGCCAATGGGGAGGAGCATTCTATCGACGACCACGCCTGTTCGCCGGCCGGCGTTGTCTGAGCCCTCTCCCGCAAGCGGGAGAGGGTTGGGTGAGGGTCTTCTTTCTTCTTCCAAGCGAGTGGTGAGACGGAAGAAGAAAGAAGACCCTCACCCTCCCGCCGCTTCGCGGCGGGCCCCTCCCTCTCCCGCAGGCGGGAGAGGGAGACACGGAGCAGGCGCTAGCGTTGCTATCGGTACGTTCTCCCGCCCATTAAGCTTGGCCGAGGCTGAACCCGAAAGGCAATTCGCCGATCCGCAATCGCTCGACCAGCGCGATGCCATCCATTCCTTCGTACCGCCAGTCGGCTAGCGTCGGCGCACCGTGCCTCTTGGCGAGCCGGTTGCCCTCGACGTCGAGCACCAGCGCATGGTGCCGATAGACAGGTTCCGGCAGGCCGAGCACTGCCTGGAGCAGACGATGCGCATGGGTCGAGGGCATGATGTCGCGCCCGCGGACGACATGGGTGACCCCCTGCGCCGCGTCGTCGACCACCACCGCGAGGTGATAGCTCGCCGGGCGATCCTTGCCCTTGAGCAGCAGGTCGCCGAGCAGTTGCGGATCGACCGGAATCGTGCCGGCGAGTTCGTCGGTCCAGCTGAGCGGTCCCGCGCGCCGCGCCGCGTCGCCCGCATCGAGCCGCCAGGCGAACGCCTCCTTCGCCATCCGCTCCGCGCGCGTCGCCGGGTCGATCGCGCGGCAGGTGCCGGGATAGAGCGGCCCATCGGGACCATGGGGCGCTTGCAGGCTCGCCGCCACTTCGCGCGCAATCTCGGCGCGAGTGCAGAAACAGGGATAGGCCAGGCCGTCGTCTCGCAACCGGTCGAGTGCCGCGTCGTATAGCGCGAGCCGCTCGGACTGGATCGACATCTCGTCCCAGCCGAGCCCGAGCCATTCCAGATCCGCGATGATGCCGGCGACATGTTCGGGCCGCGAGCGCGTCACGTCGGTATCCTCGATCCTGAGCAGGAAGCGACCACCATGGTCCCGTGCGCGGTCGTGCGCCTGGATCGCCGACCAGGCGTGGCCCAAATGCAACCCTCCGGTCGGGCTCGGCGCGAAACGGCTGACGATCATCGCGGCGACTCTTGACCACGAGTCATGGCCTGTGCTGTCATCATGGCGTCATCCTGATCGGCTTTACGCGCGCCGGGAAAGCGAAGGGGGAAGGTGTGTTTCATCCCGACCTAATGCGACATCCGGACAGTTGCCCGGCGTTGGTGCTGAACGCGGACTATACCCCGCTCAGCTATTATCCGCTTTCAGTCTGGCCATGGCAGACCGCCGTCAAGGCGGTCTTTTTGGATCGGGTCGACATCGTCGCGCATTACGAGCGCGAAGTGCGCAGCCCGACCTTCGCGTTGAAGCTGCCCAGCGTGATCGCGCTCAAGCAATATGTCCGGCCCAGCGCCTTCCCGGCCTTCACCCGGTTCAACCTGTTCCTGCGTGACCGTTTCCAATGCCAATATTGCGGCACGCACAAGGATCTGACCTTCGACCATGTCATCCCGCGCGCTTATGGCGGGCGCACGACCTGGGAGAATGTCGCCACCGCCTGCGCGCCGTGCAATCTCAAAAAGGGCGGGCGGACCCCGCGCGAGGCGAAGATGCCGCTCCATGTCGAGCCGATCCGCCCGACCAGCTGGCAGCTGCAGGAGCATGGGCGGAGTTTTCCGCCGAACCATCTGCACGATACTTGGCACGACTGGTTGTATTGGGACGTCGAGCTGGAGGCCTAGCCGGTGCGAAAACGCGGAGCGCTGGCCTTGTCGGGCTTGCTCCTGGCGGGGCCGACCGAAGCAGCGAACAGGGTCGGAGACGGCGTGCGTTTGGAACAGGCGCAGACAGCGAAACGCTTCTGTCAAAGCGCGCTGAAGAGCAAAGATGGACTGATCAGGCACGGGAATTGGGTTTGTTTTTCCGGTCCCGTTCCCCAGGGCGCGGCGGCAAGGAAGCTGGCGGACAACATCCGGCACGCGGACTTTTTTGTCGTCCGCAGTGCTGGAGGCGATGTCAGATACGCGCTCGACATAGGGGAGGTGCTCGTCGCTCGACCGCGCACGATCGTGGTCATGGATTATTGCATCTCGTCCTGCGCCAATTACTGGTTCCTCGGGGCATATTACAAGGTGGTTGGCGCCAAGGACGGTGTCGGTTTTCATGGCGGCCCACCGGCCAAGAACGACTGCGAGGATGCGTCGATCGATTGCGTCGCTCTTGCCCAGCTGTTCTATCGGAGCAGAGACTTCCTTAAGGGCCGCGGGATCGATTACCGCATCCTATATTCTCCGCCGTCCGACTACGATCTGTCGAAGCGCGAGACGACGATGTGGGTAATTCCGCTGGACGAGCTGACCGGTCGGTGGAAGGTGACGGGAATTCTGCAATATGATCTGTGGAAGACGACGAGCAAATAGGATTCAACCGGCGCAATTTCTGGCGGCGCTTAGTCCGCATTTCGCCGACTCAAGGCATTCTGCCATCGTCGCCTCGGCCTTGTGCCAGGGTCTTCCACCCTCGCACCCTAACCGTCGAGCCGGTGGAATTTCTTCTCTTCAGGCGGAACGCGGGTTACGGTCCGGATTGGGCGCGCAAAGCCGTTCTAGGCAAACGCGCGACCACCCTGCGCCATGATCTTGAAATTAAATGCCATGAGCGGGTCCGATAACGAAACGATTGACCCGAATCGCGCTGCAGTGCAGCAGGAAGGCATGGCTGACCTCCCCACCATCACCAACAATCCCGACGTGCGCTTCCTGGGCAAGTTGCTCGGTGACGTGATCCGCGCTTATGGCGGCGACGCGCTGTTCAAGCGCACCGAATATATCCGCTCGGCTTCGGTAGACCGCCATCGCGGCGTCGGCGGCGACGTCGATCTTGGCCTCGATCGGCTGTCGCTCGACGAGACGCTCGATTTCGTCCGTGGTTTCATGCTGTTCTCGATGCTCGCCAACCTGGCCGAGGACCGCCAGGGCGTCGCCGCCGAACCGGGCGCCGACGTCGCGGCCGCGCTTCAGCGGCTGGCGGATGAAGGGATCGGCAAGGACAAGGTCATGCACCTGCTCGACCATGCCCTGGTCGCGCCCGTCCTGACCGCGCATCCGACCGAAGTGCGCCGCAAGTCGATGATCGACCATCGCAATCGTATCGCCCAGTTGATGGCGCTGCGCGATCGCAAGGTCGCGACGACCCAGGAAGGCGACGATGTCGAACAGGCGATCACGCGGCAGATCGCCTTGCTGTGGCAGACCCGGGTGCTGCGGCGCGAGCGGCTCTATGTCGCCGACGAGGTGGAGACGGCACTCTCCTATTTGCGCGACGTGTTCCTGCACGTGTTGCCCGGACTGTATCAGCGCTGGGATCGCGCGCTGGGCGAACGCACGCCGAGCTTCCTCAAGCCGGGAAGCTGGATCGGCGGCGATCGCGACGGCAATCCCAATGTCGTGGCGGAATCGCTGACCGCTGCATTGGCGCGATCGTGCGAGGCGGTGCTCGGTTATTATCTCGACGCGGTCCACGCGCTTGGCGCCGAATTGTCGATCTCGACCGATCACGCCCGGGTCAGCGATGAGCTGCTCCAACTCGCGGCGGCGAGCGGCGACGATGCGCCGAGCCGTGACGACGAACCGTATCGCCGTGCGCTGTCCGGAGTCTATGCCCGGCTCGCCGCGACGCATCTGGCATTGACCGGCAAGCCCGCGCCGCGTCCGGCCGCGCTCAAGGGCGAGTCCTACGCCGATCCACAGGCACTGCGCCGCGATTTGGTGACGATCGCCCATGCTCTGGCGGACGAAGGCGCAGGGCCGCTAGCATCGGGCGGCGCGCTCGGCCGGCTGATCCGCGCGGTCGATACGTTCGGCTTTCATCTGGCGACGCTCGATCTGCGCCAGAACAGCGCGGTCCACGAACGTACCGTCGCCGAATTGCTCAAGGTTGCCGGGGTCGAGGCCGATTATACCGCGCTCGACGAACCCGCCCGCGTGGCCCTGCTGCGCCGCGAGCTCGCCAATGTCCGCCCCTTGGTCAGCCCCTATGCGGCCTATAGCGCCGACACCGCCTCCGAACTCGCGATCCTGCGCGCGGCGGCGGAGGCGCATGGCAAATACGGACCGGCCTGCATCCGCCAATATATCGTTTCGATGGCGATGTCGGTCAGCGACCTGCTCGAAGTCCATCTGATGCTCAAGGAAGTCGGACTGTATGTGCCGGGCGACCCACCGATCGCGGCGATCATGGCCGTCCCGCTGTTCGAGACGGTCAGCGATCTCGAGGCCGCACCGGCGATCATGGCCGAGTGGTTCGCCCTGCCCGAAATCGCCGGGCTCGCGGTCGAGCGCGGCGTCCAGGAAGTGATGATCGGCTATTCCGACTCGAACAAGGATGGCGGCTATCTGACCTCGACCTGGCAATTGAGCCGCGCGTCCGAAGCGCTCGAGCCGGTATTCGAGAAGGCGCATGTCGGCATGCAATTGTTCCACGGCCGCGGCGGCGCGGTCGGGCGTGGCGGCGGATCGTCGTTCGCCGCGATCCAGGCGCAGCCGCCGGGATCGGTCCAGGGCCGCATCCGCATCACCGAACAGGGCGAAGTGATCGCCGCCAAATACGGCACGCGCGAAAGTGCCACCACCAATCTCGAGGCGATGGCCGCCGCGACCCTGCTCGCCAGTCTTGCGCCGCCTGCGCTGTCGGAGGCCGATCGCAGGCGGTTCGGCGCGGCGATGGACGAGCTGTCGGCGACCGCGTTCAAGGCCTATCGCGACCTGGTTTACGGGACCGACGGGTTCCGCACCTTCTTCCGCGAAATGACCCCGATCGCCGAGATCGCCAATCTCAAGATCGGTAGCCGTCCGGCGAGCCGCAAGAAATCGGATGCGATCGAGGATCTGCGCGCGATCCCCTGGGTGTTCAGCTGGGCGCAGGCACGCGTGATGTTGCCGGGCTGGTACGGTGTCGGCCAGGCGTTGGCCGCGTTCGAAGACAAGGCATTGTTGCGCGAAATGGCGCAAGCTTGGCCGTTCTTCGCCGCGACGCTCGACAATATGGAGCAGGTGATCACCAAATCGGACATGGCGATTGCCGAACGCTATTGCTCGCTGGTCAAGGACCGCGCGTTGGCAGATGCTATCTTCCCGCGCATCCGCAATGGCTGGGAATTGGCGCGCGACGGTCTGCTCGACGCGACCGGCCAGTCGCGGCTGCTCGAAAAGAATCCCGGCCTCGATGCCTCGATCCGCTTGCGCCTGCCCTATATCGAGCCGCTCAACCTGCTCCAGATCGAACTGATGAAGCGCCACCGCGCCGGTGAGGACGATCCGCGGATCGGCGAGGGCATCCTGCTGTCGATCAACGCTATCGCCACGGCATTGCGCAATTCGGGCTAGAGTCTTTGTGGTCGCATCGCTGTTTGCGGAAAGACCGGTGCCTATTTTCCACGCGGCGCTCCAGCACTCCTCTGGTTAACCACCTTCTAACACCCTGCCGTTACTGCGGCGGGCGTGTCACGGCGCTTGCTCCTCCTTCGAACGCGTATTCCGGCAGGCTTCGGCCTGCTGGCGATGGTCGCGTCATGCCTGCCCCAGGCCGGCGTACCGTTGCAGCGCTCGGCACGTCCGATCGCGACGGTGACGATGATCAACCGCCTCGCGCTCGACTTGCCGGCCGATATCGCCGCCAAGCTTCCCGCTTTGGTCGATACGGCGGTTCCCAGCGCCGCGATCAGCGCTGCCCAGCCGTTGCTCGCACTGTCGGCGACGCGCAGCCCCGACGACGCCGCGCGCGCGATCGAATGCATGACCGCCGCGGTCTATTATGAAGCACGGTCGCAGAATGACGACGGCCAGCGCGCGGTTGCCCAGGTCGTGCTCAACCGCGTGCGCGACCGCGCCTTTCCCGACAGCGTGTGCGGCGTGGTCTATCAGGGATCGACCCGGCGCACCGGGTGCCAGTTCAGTTTCACCTGCGACGGATCGATGGCGTTTCGCCGCGACCCCGCGTCCTGGGCGCATGCCCGTGACATCGCTGTCGCGGCGCTTTCCGGGCAAGTCTATGCGCCGGTCGGTTCGGCAACCTTCTACCACGCCAATTACGTACTGCCCTGGTGGGCATCGAGCATGGACCGCATCGCGGCGGTCGGCGCCCATATCTTCTACCGCTGGCGCGGCGGGCTGGAAGGTGCGCTCGCCAACAGCCAGAATTATTCGGGGCTTGAGCCCAGTGTCACCGGCCGCACAACGCCATGGCCAGGCAACGACAGCGGCACTGCCCTCGCGGCGGGCTATGCCGGCTATAATGCGCAGGAAGTCGATTCGGGCGTTGTCGTCCACCGCGGCGGCGCTACCGCTCCGGCGCCCGAGGCCGCGGCCCTGTCGGCCCCGGTTCCGGTAGCGCCGCTGCCGATGGGCAAACACATCCGCGTGAGCAGCGCGATGGCGTCGGGCGGGAATGTCCGCGTCCATCGCGGCGAGGGCATGCCGATTGTCGCGGACGCGCCGGCGGCCGACGCGCCCGCCGCCGCCGACTGAATCAGACGCTTCGGGCGACCGGTCGCCGCACTTGCCACGCCGACCACAAGAGCACCCCTGAAACCGATAGTCCAACCGCCGCGAGGAAGGCTGGCGGCACACGTGTGAGCGCGAAAAAGGCATCGGCCCAGCCTCGCGAGCGTCCGAACGCCTCGACCGCCGCCGCCTGTGCAACGGTGACTGCCGTCACGATCAGGAACGGCCCCCGGCTTTGCGGATAGATCCAGGCGAGCAGCATCGCGATTACCCCGGCGCTGAGTTCGGCCGCCAGATAGGCGGCGTCGAACGGGGGGAGGCCCACCCCTGTCATCGGCGGCAGCAATCGCGTGACGATGGGCGGAAGAACGAGCAGCAAGGTCGAGAACATATAGCCTGCATGCAGCCAGACCTGCCGTCGGTGGATCAGCGCCGCCCGGACCATCAGCAAGAGAGCGACGGTGGCGATGGCGTCGTCGAGCACGGCATCGCGCCGAATGGGGTGTAAAAGGGGTGACCGGTCAGGGCTTTCGTCGCCATACTCTGCATCGCGAGCAATGCTCCCGCAGCGAATAGCGGCACGGCGACGAACACGGCCAATCCGGCGCTGCGATGGAGCGCGTTACGTCGTGAATGGATCGACCAATGTTGGAAAAAGACCAGCAAGACCCATAGCGAGGCGGTAACACCGTGGGCGTGAAGGGCGAAGGAAGCGTTCGGCAGGTCACCGAAATATTGTGGCCAGAACGCCACCGCGATCATCGGAACGAGCAGCAACAGCACCCAGCCGGCGCGACGAAACGGCATGTGTCCCCCTTAACCGTCACCCCAGCGTAAACTGGGTCTCAAGCCGTATCGCATGTCGGCCCGAAATCCCAGCTTGCGCTGGGATGACGGAGGGGGAGACTAAACCGCGGCGCCTTCGAGTTGAAGCAGGAAGGCCTTGCCCTCCAATCCGCCGGCAAAGCCGGTCAGTGCCCCATTGGTGCCGATCACGCGATGACATGGCGCGACGATCGAGATCGGGTTCTTGCCGTTCGCCGCCCCCACCGCGCGGAACGCGGTCGGGCGCCCGAGCTGGCGTGCGATCTCGGCATAGGACCGCGTCTCGCCGAACGGGATGGTCAGCAATGCCGCCCACACGCTTTTCTGGAAATCGGTGCCGTGGAAATCGAGCGGCAGGTCGAAATGCGTTCGCGTGCCGGCGAAGTACTGGTCGAGCTGGCGCACCCCCTCGACCAGTATCGGGTGGTCGGGCTGCTCGCTCATCGCGCCCAGCCGGACGCGGTCGGGATCGTCATTCTCCCACAGGATAGCGGCCAGCCCGCGATCGCTCGCGACGAGCTTGAGCGTACCGACCGGGGAGGGGTAGCTGGTGAAAGCAAAGGTCATGGCTTGGTCCTCTATGGCTTGGACCAAGGATCTAGGCGCGCCGCCGACCGCCGGCTTCCCGGCCCTTGCGCTCAATGCCATTTCCCCATTCTTATCGCCCGATTCCCATGCGCTGCAGCTCCTTATGCCCTTCCATCTGGTGCTTGATCGCGCCGGCCAGGTGCAGGACGAACAGGAGATAGACCAGATAGGCGATCAGCTCGTGCGCCTCGCCGAAGGTCGAATGGATCCATTCCCTGGTGTCGGGCGCCATGGTCATGATGAAGCCCAGCCGCGGCCATTCGAACGTGCCGAAGAACAGCATCGGATGCGTCGCCGCGTCCTTCCATGCCGAATCCATCACCCATCCGGTGATCGGCATCGCCAGAATGACGAAATAGAGCCCCCAATGGACGATATGTGCCGCGATCCGCTCCCAGGGCTTGTAGCTGGTGGGGAAGGGCGGCGGTTTATGCCCGATCCGCCACAACAGTCGCAGGATGGCGAGCCCCAGGATGGTGACCCCGATCGATTTGTGGCTGTCGATCATCGGCCGGACATACTCGCCGATCGCGTCGTTATGGTCGCCGAGCGGCCAGACCCAGGCAAGGGTGACGTTGGTCACAACCCCGATCGCGATCAGCCAGTGCAACCAGATCGCGGTTTTCGTGAACCGTTCGCTCTCCACGACGTACTCCCGTAAACAATTGGCATTCTGGCTAGTCCGGCGCCGTAACGAACGCTAGGGAATATGGCGCCCCCAAAAGAAGTCCTGTTCTCTATGTTTCAGCGTACCCCGGCGGACGCGCTCGCCCAGTCATTCGCCATGCTTTCCCCGCGCCTCAATCCGCGCCGCGTCGGCTGGCCGAGCCGGGGGGTGACGGCTTTGGTATATATGACGTTCGTCGCGCTGGTGGTTCAAGCCTTTCTGCGCCAGGGCTTCCTGGTCTGGTCGGTCGGTGTCGGCTATATCCTCTACGATACAGCGCTGTTGATCTTCACCGCGGTGCAGATCTGGCCGTTGCGGCACGGTGCACGGCCGGCACCGCCATCCGACGCCCGGTCGAGTCTGGCCATCATCGTCGCCGCGCGCAACGAAGCCGCGGTGCTCGACGTGACGATCGATCGCCTTGCCGCGCAGGAGGCCGCGCCCGACCTGATCCTGATCGCCGATGATGGATCCGATGACGCCACGCCGGAGACGCTTGCCCGCTATGGGCTGGCCCCGCCGGAGGTAGGTGCGATCAGCCCGCCGGCGCCCGGCCTGCCATCGCTGCGCTGGCTGCGGCTGGCGCATGGCGGCAAGGCGCGCGCGCTCAACGCGGCTATCCTCCATGTCAGCGAAGAGATCGTCGTCACGGTCGATGCCGATACCCTGCTCGAACCCGGCGCGATCGCCGCGATGCGCAACGCCTTCGCCGCCGAACCCGAGCTGGTCGCGGCGACCGGCGTGATCCGGCCGATGTGTGGACCCAGCCTGTCGGGTCGGCTGTTCGAATGGTTCCAGACCTATGAATATGTCCGCAACTTCTTGTCGCGCTACGCCTGGGAACGGCTCAACGGCTTGCTCCTCGTCTCCGGCGCGTTCGCCGCGTTCCGGACCAAGGCGGTGGTCGAGGTCGGCGGGTTCGATCCCGATTGCCTGGTCGAGGACTACGAGCTGATCCACCGCCTGCATCGCTTCGCGCACGATACCGGCCGCGACTGGCAAGTGCGTGTGGTCGGCGACGCGCTCGCCTCGACCGACGCGCCGGCGACGCTGCCGGCGTTCCTGCGCCAGCGCCGCCGCTGGTTCGGCGGGTTCCTGCAGACCCAGCACTGGAACCGCGACATGGTCGCCAATCGCCATTTCGGAAAGCTCGGCACCGCGATGCTGCCGGTCAAGGCGGCCGATACGGTGCAGCCGGTGTTCGGCCTGACCGCGTTCGTCATCCTGCTGGTGGTGCTGTTCAGCGGCCGCTTCCACATCGTGCTGCCGATCCTGATCATCATGGCGGTCAAGATCCTGGTCGACCTGACCTTCCACCTGACCTCGCTCCACCTCTATTCGCGCTGGACCGGACAGACCAAGGGGCTGCGCTTCGGGCCGGCACTGGCGGCGGCGGTGCTCGAGCCGTTCAGCTTTCAGCTGTTCCGCCACTGGGGCGCGATCCTGGGATGGAAGGCGTTTTTGACGGGCCGCGAGACCTGGGCGAGGCAGAGCCGGACGGCGATCGCGGAGGTGAAGAGGGAGGGGTGAGGCTCAGCTGTGGTTTGCCATGCCATAGAGGCCCCTTCCGATTAGAACGCTCCGAGCAGTCCTCCGAGTGCAACGAAGGATAGCGCCAATCCGACTAGAGCTGCGAGAAGCGAGCAGGTAGCCGATACCCAAAAAGCGCCGGGGTTCTCCGCGCGAGGGTAAGCATGGCCGTAGGCGGTCGCCACACCCTTGCCGAAGCAGTTCCACAGATGGATTCCCGCGAACGCAACCAAGACCAGCGAGAACGAGAGAAGCACCAATCCGCCAAACATACTGCAAGGCCTTTCTTGGCGGGTAATGCCGGGTCAGCCAAACGACCGCCAGTGGGTTGTGAGCAGCCATGTAGTTCACAATCAAATGAAATCGGGTGAATCCCCCTCAGGGCACCGGAGGCGGGGCGATCGGGTCCGTTGCGCGATAGGTGATCGTGGCACCATTTGAGGCAGCCAATTGCTTGAAGACGCGAGCGTGAGATGCCCGGGCGATCATAAGGTGGCCAGGACCAGTCCAGACCACGTTGATCCAGATGGTCCCGCGTCGTCCGCCACCTGATCCCCCATCGTCGGCCACGAATACTTCCTGCGCGTCTTCCTGCGGTTGGCTCGCTCGGCCGACGCGGACAACGGTCGCGAAATCGGTGGTTGCCCCGCAATTGCGCGATTCGGTCACGGCGTATCGATCGCTACCGGGGTCGCGGGCCAACTGAACGACGTCGGACGTGCAGAGCGGCGCCTGGCTACAGCCGCTCAATACGGCAATCAACGAGACCAGGTATCTACCCATGGCGACTTTATGCACGACGTCACCCGAAGGAAGAAGGTGCGGATGGTTCCTGCCAACGCCGAGGTGAATTAGGAGGTAAGGGCGGTACGGGCCCTAAACCTAGCCTGTACGGCCGGTTCAGCGCCGGCCAATCTTGCGTTCGATACACCTCGCTCGGTCATCACCGAATAGGAGGTTGTAATGACGCGTACCATGATGTTCCTTTCAACTGCGGTGGCGGGCGGCCTGCTCGCTTTCATGCCGGCGACGGCGTCCGCGCAGCGCTGGGGGTCGTATGACCAGGGCTACCAAAGCTATGGCTATGGCGACGGCTATTATCGCGATGGCCGGCGCGACCATTGGCGCGAACGCCGCGACCGTTGGGAAGCGCGCCGGCGCTGGGAACGCGAGCGCGAATGGCGCCGCGAGCATCGCCGGCACCGCCACCACTGGCGCGACTACGATTACCGCTATTGATTGATGCGGCTTGGCGCGGGCTGCGATGCCCGCGCCATGATCGCCTTTGGTGCCCTAGCGAGGCTACCGGTCAGGACAGAAATGGCGCCGCCAGTTCCGGCCGTACGCGCATCAACCTTCCGGTCGCGCGGTCGATCAGTGCCCAGGTGGTGACCGCTTCGACCTTCACCTTGCCATCGGCGCCGGTGAACCGGACATGGCGGTCGAACCGCGCGCCTTGCGGCAGGTCGCTGACCCAGGTCTCGGCCGTCACCGTCTCGCCGGCCGAGACGTTGCCGCGATAATCGATCTCGTGCCGGGTCACGACCCAGATCATCGCCTCGCGCTGTTCGGGCGTGGCGATCGTGTTCCAGTGCGCAACCGCGATGTCCTGGATCCACTTCACCCACACCGCATTGTTGACATGGCCGAGCTCGTCGATGTCGGCCTCGGTCGCGGTGATGGGGTAGGACAGACCGGCCATTATCGCCCTCTCCCCACCGGGGAGAGGGCAGACGAGCGTAGCGAAGTCGGGAGAGGGGCAGTCTGCTCAATCAGTGAGTCACACTCCCCCTCTCCCCGGCCCTCTCCCCGGAGGGGAGAGGGAGTCACTCCTCCACGCCCATTTGCCACAGCACGAAAGCATGTTCCTCGGCGCCTTCGTACAGGCTGTCGAACCGGCCCGACTTGCCGCCATGGCCGGCGCCCATATTGGTCTTCAAGAGTAGCAGATTATCGTCGGTCTTGGTCGCGCGGAGCTTGGCGGCCCATTTGGCCGGTTCCCAATAGGTCACGCGCGGGTCGTTGAGGCCGCCGCTGATGAACATCGGCGGATAGGCCTGGGCCCTTACATTGTCGTAGGGCGAATAGCCGCGGATCAGCTCGAACGCGGCCTTGTCCTCGATCGGATTGCCCCATTCGGGCCATTCGCCGGGGGTCAGCGGCAGGCTGTCGTCGAGCATCGTGTTGAGCACGTCGACGAACGGCACGTCGGCGATCACCGCGCCCCATAGGTCGGGGTCCGAATTGACCACCGCGCCCATCAGCTCGCCGCCCGCGGAGCGACCGGCGATCGCGATCTTGCCCGCGCTGGTCCAGCCGTCGGCCACCAGTGCGTTCGCCACATCGACGAAATCGTTGAACGTGTTGCTGCGCTTCTCGAGCTTGCCGTCATGATACCATTGCTGGCCGAGATCGTCGCCGCCGCGGATATGCGCGATGGCGTAAGCGAAGCCGCGGTCGAGCAGGCTCAACCGTCCGGTCGAGAAGCCAGGCGGGATGGCATAGCCGTAAGCACCATAAGCGTAGAGGAAGAGCGGCCGCGATCCGTCCCTTGGAAAATCCTTGGGATAGACGATCGACACGGGCACCTCGGTGCCGTCGCGCGCCTTAATCTTGAGCCGCTCGGTCGCGTATTTGCCCGCATCATAGCCCGAGGGGATTTCCTGGACCTTGAGCGTGGTCATCTCACCCGTCGCGACGTCGTAATCATAGACCGTTCCTGGCGTGACCATCGATTCATAGCCGAGCCGGATGACCGGCATGTCATATTCGGGATTGTCGCCCAGCCCGGCGGTATAGCTCGCCTCCGGGAAGGTGATCCGCTGCGGCGCGACGGCCGGGTCGTAACGGTGGATCCAGATCTGATCCAACCCGTCCTCGCGCCCTTCGACGACGAAATAGTCGCGATAGCATTCGATCCCGGTCATGTAGAAATGCGTCGACGGCGCGATCAGCTCGCTCCAATTCTCGGGATCGGCGATCGGCGCGGTGCACAGCCGCCACATCGGATCGGTGTCGTTGGTATGGATGTAGAGCGTGTCGCCATGCGTCTCGACATCATATTCTCGGCCGGTCTTGCGCGGCGTGACGCAGATCGGCGTGGCCATCGGGTCGGTCGCGGGGAGCAGATAGACTTCGCTGGTGACGTGGTCCCCGGTGGCGATGACGATCCATTCGCGGTCGCTGGTCTCGCTGACGCCGACGCGGAAGCCTTCGTCGTCCTCGTGATAGAGTTCGATATCGGTCGCGGGATCGGTGCCGAGCTTGTGCAGGCGGGCATTGTCGGTGCGCCATTGCTCGTTGGCGAGGCCGTAGAGGAAGGCGCTGTCGTCGGCGGTCCAGACGATCTCCGACAACATGCCGGGAATGGTGTCAGGGAGGTGCTCGCCAGTCGCCAGGTCCTTGACCCGAATGGTGAAGCGTTCGGATCCGTTGTCGTCGATCGCATAAGCGAGCAGCTTGCCGTCGTTGGACACGGAGAAGGCGCCGAGGCGGAAATATTCCTTGCCCTCGGCGAGCGCGGGCTCGTCGAGCAGCAACTCGTCCGGGCCGCCCGCTACGGGCTTGCGCCACCATTTGCGATACTGCCCGCCGGTCTCGTATGCGGTCCAGTACAGCCAGTCGCCGTCCTTTTGCGGAACCGACGAATCGTCCTCCTTTATCCGGCCCTTCATCTCTTCGTACAGCCGGTCGGTCAGCGGCTTGTGCGGCGCCATCATCGCCTCGAAATAGGCGTTCTCCGCGTCGAGATAGGCAAGCACGTCCTTGTCCTTGACGTCGGGATAGCTCGGATCCTTGAGCCAGGCCCAGGGGTCTTCGATCGTGATGCCGTGGGTGGTGAAGGAATGCGGGCGGGTCGCGGCGACGGGTGGCTTGGGCTGGTCGTTCATGGCACCGACATAGCGACGCCGCGGCGCTTGTCGAAGGGTCTGCGTGATGGGACAGGCAGTCTGCACCTGTCCCGTTCCGCCACAACGCTGCCGCAGTCATGCCTCGGACGCGCGTATCCCGCTTGACCTGAGCGTCAGGTCGGCAAATGTGGGCCATTGCGCGTCTCGCGCGTTAACCACCCAGTCGCCCCCGCGACGCCGATGGAAGTGCTTGATGTCTACTTATGCCGACCGCCTCTCCGCCCTTCGCGAGCAATTGAAGCGCGAGCGCCTCGACGGTTTCGTCGTGCCGCTGACCGACGAGCATATGTCCGAATATGTCGGCGCCTATGCGCAGCGCTTGGCGTGGCTGACGGGGTTCCAGGGGTCAGCTGGGACCGCGGTGGTGCTGCCGGCGGAGGCGGCGATCTTCACCGATGGGCGCTACACGCTCCAGGTGCGCGAACAGGTCGATGGCGACCACTGGCAATTTGTCGGCGTGCCCGAGACCAGCGTCTCCGATTGGCTCGGCCGCCATGCCGGACAGGGCGCGCGGATCGGATATGATCCCTGGCTGCACACCTCGGCCTGGGTGAAAGAGGCGGAGAAGGCGCTGGCGGCGAAGGGGGCGACCCTGGTCGCGGTCGACACCAATCCGGTCGACGCGGTGTGGCCCGATCGCCCGGCCCCGTCGGATGCGCGGCTGGTCGTCCAGCCCGACGCGCTCGCCGGCAAATCCTCGGCGGAGAAGCGCGCCGATATCGTCGACTGGCTGAGCGAGCAGCAGGCCGATGCGGTGGTACTTTCGGCGCTCGATTCGATCGCCTGGACGCTCAACGTGCGCGGTGCCGATGTCGAACGCACGCCGGTCGCGCTCGCTTATGCCATCGCCAATGCCGACGGCACGGTCGACCTCTATGTCGCGCCCGAGAAGATGAGCGAGGAGGTCTCCGCGCATCTCGGCAATGCGGTGCGCGTTCATGACCGCAACGATTTCGCGCCGGCGTTGGCGGCCTATGGCGGCAAGCGCGTCGCCGCCGATCCCGAACGCGCGGTCGCGGCGATTTTCGACGGGCTGCAACGCGGTGGCGCGACGGTGCTCGCATTGCGCGATCCGGTGGTGCTGGCCAAGGCGATCAAGAACCCGGCCGAGGCGGCGGGGCATCGCGCCGCGAGCGTGCGCGACGGCGCGGCGCTGACCCGTTTCCTCAAATGGTGCGAGGAGACCCTGCCCAAGGGTACCGAGACCGAGCTGTCGGCGGCGGCCAAGCTGCAGGAATTGCGCGAGGCGACCGGGTTGCTCAAGGATCTGAGCTTCGACACGATCTCCGCAACCGGGCCGCACGGCGCCAGCCCGCATTATCGCGTCGACGAGGACTCGAACCTCAAGATCGAGACCGGCCAGCTCTATCTGGTCGATTCTGGCGGCCAATATGCCGACGGCACCACCGACGTGACGCGGGTCGTCCCGGTCGGCGAGCCGACCGCCGAGATGCGCGACCGCTTCACCCGCGTGCTCCAGGGGCATATCGCGCTGGCGACGGCGGTGTTCCCCGAAGGCACCAATGGCGGTCAGCTCGACAGTTTCGCGCGGCGGCCGTTATGGGAAGCCGGGCTCGATTTCGCGCATGGCACCGGCCATGGGGTCGGCTCGTACCTTGCGGTGCACGAAGGGCCCCAGCGCATCGCCAAGCCCAATTATCCCGGTGGCGGCCCGGCCGAACCGCTGCGTCCCGGCATGATCATCTCGAACGAGCCCGGTTATTACAAAGCGGGCGAATACGGCATCCGCATCGAGAATCTCGTGCTGGTCGAACGCCGCGACATTCCCGGCGCCGAACAGGCGATGATGGGGTTCGAGACGCTGACCTTCGCGCCGATCGAGCGCCGGTTGATCGAGCCGGCGATGCTGACCCGGACCGAGCGCGCGTGGCTCGACGCCTATCATGGCCGCGTGCTCGACGTGCTGGGGCCGGAGCTCACTGCGGACGAGCGGGCGTGGCTGTTGGCAAAGTGCGCGCCGATCGGGGGGTAAGGGGCGGCCGCAAATTTGCGGCGGTTGAGAATCTGTAGTCGAGTGCAGTTAGTTTTAACCGTCATGCCGGGCTTGTCCCGGCATCCACTGTGCAGGTTAGCGCATAGCACGAGCTTCTTTTCCCGGGCTTGCCTCCCGGTGGAGCCCGGCACAAGGCCGGGGTGACGCAGTAGGGCTTCGAACCGACGACGTTCAGCTCGGCTGCATCCGTGCCTTGGCTACCCCAGACACGCCCCATTGGTCGCGATCACCTCGCTGTACAGCTTGGCCGAATCCTTGAACGTGCGTTGCTGCGTCTCGAAATTGACGTGGACGATGCCGAAGCGTTTCGAATAGCCGAGCGACCATTCGAGATTGTCGAACAACGACCACAGCATATAGCCCTTGATCCGCGCGCCCTGCTCGATCGCCTTGCCGACCGCGGCGATATGTTCGCGCAGATAGGCGGCGCGCAGCGGATCCTCGACCCGGCCCTGCGACGCGGCGGGGGGATCGTAGAAAGCGGCGCCATTCTCGGTGATGTAGATCGTCGGGTCGCCGTAATTGTCCTTCACCCATAGCAGCACGTCGGTCAGGCCCTGGCCGAACACTTCCCAGCCCGTGGTGGTGTAGGTCGCCTGCGGTTGCACCACCATGCCGGCGCGGACCGGGAAACTGTCGTCCGCCTTGGTGACGTTGCGCGTGTAATAATTGACCCCGACGAAATCGATCGGCTGCCTGGCCAGCGCCAGATCCTCCGCCGACCAATCGACCCAGGCCTCGCCGAACACATCGGCGAGTTCGGCCGGGTTGGTGCCATGGATCGCGGGGTCGAGATATTGGCGGTTCATATACGCCGTGGCGCGCGCGGTCGCCGCCTGATCCTCGGGCGAGTCCGACGCCGGATATTTGGGCTCGAGATTCACGACCAGGCCGATCTCGTGCTTGCCGACCTCGCGATAGGCTTTCACCGCGGCGCCATGCGCGCGCATCAGGTTGCGGCTGGCGATCGGCGCTTCGAACACATTCCTGTGCCCCGGCGCGAGCGCGCCGTGAAGATACCCGCCATCGGTGACGACCCAGGGTTCGTTGAGCGTCACCCACTTGGTCACGCGGCCGTCGAGCCGCTCGAACATCACGCGGCCATACTCGGCGAACCAGTCGGCGCTGTCGCGATTGAGCCAGCCGCCTCTGTCGTCGAGCGCAGCGGGAAGGTCCCAATGATAGAGCGTGCAAAGCGGCTCGATGCCGTTGGCGAGCAGCGTGTCGACCAGCCGCTCGTAAAAACCCAGCCCAGCCTCGTTCACCTGGCCAATGCCGTCGGGCAGCACGCGGCCCCAGGCGACCGAGAAGCGATAGGCCTTGAGGCCCAGCCGCTTCATCAGCGCGACATCGTCGACCATGCGGTTATAGTGATCGCAGGCGACATCGCCGGTATCGCCCTTGGCCGCCATCAGCCGCGGGTCGTGACTGAATCGCTGCCAGATCGAGGCGCCGGCGCCGTCGGCGAGCGGCGATCCTTCGATCTGGTACGCCGCCGTGGCGCATCCCACAGGAAATCGTCGGGGGAACGGATTGCTCATTTCTTGTCGGCCTTCTTCTTGCTGTTTTCCTGGGGATCGCCGGGGGCGGGAACGGTGCGGCGTTGCTCGAGCAGCCAGCGCCACATCGCCGGGTCGTCATAGGCAGGTTCCCACGATCCGTGGGTCATCTGCGGATAGATCGTCATCTTCGGGCGGACGCTGCCCTTGCAGGCATCGACTTTCTTGACGATCGCAAAGCCTTGTTGGGGATCGACGACATCGTCCTGGTCGCCATGGAACGCCCAGATCGGCATGTCCTTGAGCACGCAGGGGTCGAGGTCCTTGTCCTCGGACAGACCGGCGACCGGCACGATCGCCGCGAACATCTTGGGGTGCCGGAGCGCCCAGGCCCAGGTGGCGTAGCCGCCCAGGCTGAGGCCGGTCAGATAGATACGGCTCGAATCGACGCGATATTTCGCGCGGATCGACGCAAGCAATTGGTCGAGTTTGGCCGTATCCCACCGTCTGTCTTCATCGCTGGCCGCTTCCAGTTGCGGCGAGACCAGGATGAAGGGCGACCCGGCATGCTGCGCGATTATCTTGGGCGGGCCATTACGTTTGACCGCTTCGATATCGGTACCGCGCTCGCCCGAGCCGTGAAGGAAGATGACCAGCGGCCATTGCTGCGTCTTGTCGGCATCGTAACCGCGCGGCTTGAAGATCAGATACGGATAGCCGCCCCCGGCCGGCGCGGGTTGCGCGGTCTGCACGCCTTCCGGAAGCGAGGGCGGTGCGGGCGGTTGTTTGGTCGCGGCGATCGTCGCCGCGGCGGCCAGGGCCAAGATCAGTCTCCTCATCCCTTGACGCTCCCCGCCATCAGCCCGGCGATGTAGTAACGCTGCAGCAGCAGGAAGAGCAGCAGCACCGGGACCAAGGTCACCACGCTGCCGGCCATCATCAACTCGACATCCTGGACATGCTCACGGCTGAGATTGGCGAGCGCCACGGGCAGCGTCTGCTTCTGGCTGTCGTTGAGGATGATCAGCGGCCACAGGAAATCGGACCAGGAGCCAAGGAAGCTGAACGTCGCCAGGGTCGCCAGGATCGGCTTCAAGGTCGGCAGCACGATCGAGCGGAAGATCCTGCCCTCGCTCGCGCCGTCGATGCGCGCTGCTTCGAGCATCTCGTCGGGAATCGACAGCGCATATTGGCGGACCAGGAAGATACCGAACACGGTCGCGATCGACGGCACCAGCACGCCGGCGAAGCTGTTGACGATGCCGAGCGTCTTGCAGATCAGGAACAGCGGAATCATCGCGACCTGCGCGGGAATGACGAGCGCGGTGAGCAGGAAGCGGAACAATCTGTCGCGCCCGTGGAACCGCAATTTGGCGAAGGCATAGCCTGCCATCACGTTGAAGGTCAGCGACATCAACGTCGCCAAGATCGCCAAGGTCAGGCTGTTGACCAAATATCGCGCCATGTCGGTGTTGGCGAACAGCTCGACGAAATTGGCAATGGTCGGGTGTTTCGGCAGCAGCGGCGGTGGGAAGGACGACGCCTCGCCCGGGGTCATCAGGCTGACCGACACCATCCACAGCAACGGCGCCATCGCGAGCAAGGCGACCACCCACAGCGCCAGGTTGGGCAGGATCCCGCCCCGCTTCATTGCGTCCACCGTTCGCTGATCTTGAGCTGCACCAGGGTCAGCGCGAACATGATGAGGAACAGGACGAATGCGATCGCGCTGGCGAAGCCGAGATTCCACCAGCGGAAGCCCTGTTCGTACATGAAATACAGGATCGAGACCGTACTCTCGACCGGCCCGCCCTGGGTCATCACATAGGGCTCGGCGAACAGCTGGAAATAGCCCGCCATGGTCAGGATCGACACCACCAGCAATACCGGGGCAAGGCCGGGCAGGGTGACGTGGCGGAGCCGCTGGAACGCGCTGGCACCATCGATCCGCGCCGCCTCGTGCAGCTCCTCTGGGATGGTCTGGAGCCCGGCCAGGATGATGATCATGTTGTAGCCGAAATTCTTCCACACCGCGAACAGCACGATCGCTGGCATCGACCAATGCGGATCGCCCAGCCAGTCGACCGGCCCGATCCCGATCCCGCCCAGCGCCCAATTGATCAGGCCGTATTTGGTGTGGAGCAGATAGCGCCAGATCACCGCCACCGCGACCAACGTGGTGACCACCGGCGCGAAATAGACGGTGCGGAAGAAGCCCTTGAATCGCGCCAGTTTGTTGTCGAGCAGCAAGGCTGCGGCGAGCGACATCATGATCGACAGCGGCACGCCCAGCAATACGAACCAGACGGTGTTGCCGAGCGCTTTCCAGAATAATGGCGTCTCGAGCAGGTGGATGTAATTATCCAGCCCGACGAAGCGCAGATTGCCGATGTCCGCCACCGCATAGATGTCGAAATCGGTGAAGCTCAGGATCAGCGCGGCGGCGACCGGCAGGAAGAAGAACAGGCCGAGCGCGACCAATGCGGGCGCGACGAACCCCCAGGCGGCGCGCTCCTGATTCATGAGCGCGCTTCCGTCCGGAGCAGGCTGGCCTGCTTCTGGCGCGCCAAGATCCACCGGCGCTTTGCCAGCGCCTCATCCGCGCGCTTGTCGAGCTCGGCGACGGTCTGGTCGGCGGTCAGTTCGCCATGCGCGGCCTTTTCCGCGACGAGCTTGAGATCGGTCGCGATGCGCTCCCATTCGGGGACCTTCGGTGTCGCACGCACCCGTCTCAACTGTTCGCCGAACGCCTTGGCATAAGGATCGTTGGCGAGTTCGGGCATCTTCCACACGCTGATCCTGGGCGGCAGGTCCCCGGTCAGCGCATGGAAGCGCACCTGGATGTCGGGACGTGACAGGAATTCGACCAGCTTCCACGCCGCGTCCTTCCTGGTCGACGATTTGAACAGCACCAGGCTGGACCCGCCGGCATTCGACACGCCGGGGCCGTCGGGGCCGGGCATCGGCGCGGTCATCCATTCGCTTTGGTGCCCGGGCGGCAAGCGGCGCTTGAACTCGCCAATCTGCCACGGGCCGGTGATGTAGAAACTGAACCAGCCACGGTCGAACTCGTCCCAGACATTGGCGACCTGCGTGGTCGCCGCGATCGGCGCCAGACCGTCGCGCATCGTCCCGAGATAGAAATCGAGCGACTTGCGAAACCCCACGCTGCGGAAATTGCCGCGCGCATCGTCGGTGATCATCGGTTCCGACGCCTGAAGCCCGAGGATTTCCAGCGGCTCATACTCGTTGAGCGGGAGATAAATGGCGTATTTGTCGGGCCCGACCAGTTTCTTGATCGCCACCATCTGGCGCCGCCATTCCGCCCAGTCGCGCGGCGGATGGTCGAAGCCGGCCCTCTTCAGGATATCGCGGCGGTAGAACAGCAACCGTGTGTCGACATACCAGGGCACGCCGTAGAGCTTTCCGTCGACGATATTGGAATCCCAGATGCCTGGGTAATAATCACCGCGCGGGATCGCCGGCGTCGCGGCAATGCGGCCATCGAGCGGCTCGAGCGCGCCCAAGGTCGCGAATTCGGGCACCCAGCTATTTCCCAACTGCGCCATGTCGGGCATCGCATTGCCGACGAACGCGGTCAGCAGTTTCTCGTGCGCGGCAGTGAAGGGCAATTGCTGGACGCGCACCTTCACGCCTGGATTCTCGCGCTCGAATTCGGGAACAAGGTCGCCGACCACTTCGCCCTCGCGGCCCATTGCCCAGACGTCGAGCACGGTCGTCGCGGGCGCGTTGGAACACGATCCCAGCAGGATCGCGGCCAGCCCGGCGGTCAGGACTCCGAACAGCTTCACCCCAGCCAGCCGCCGGTAAAGCCCGCCCGCTGCAAACCGCGCCGGATCGCGGGGTGCGATCGCATCGCCTCCCAGACCATTCCGCTGCGGTGGTTTTCGATCATCGCCACGATCGGGCCCTGGTCGATCCCGAGATAATCGCTGTCGACCCAGCCGGCAGCAGAGGTGATCGATCCATGGTCGTGCGGGAGATCGGTGAAGGTGAAACTCGGGTTGAACGCGTCGAAGAAGCCGTATCGGCCGTAGATCGCGCTGCCATAGCGAGCGTGGAGCGCACGGGCGGCCGGCTCGACGATTTCCGGTGCGAATGGCAACGACGCGACCGAAGCGTACGGCGTGATCGTGCCATCATCGAGTCCGTCGGGCAGGCCGATGGGTCCGCGCGCGGCATAACCGGTGAACTGGCGCTGCGTGCCGCCGACCATCGCCTGGATGCCGCCCGGCCCATCGCACGCGGCCAGACCCCAGACGTTCTGCGAATAACCGACCCACTTGCCCGGGTTCCTGATGGCATAGTCGCGCTGCCAATAGGTCGCGCGGCGGCTGTTCTCGAAATAGTCGAACCCGGCCTCGCGCATCGTCGCGTCGCGGACGCCGCGCATGTCGACCCAGCATTGCGTGAACTGATGCGCGAAATGCGGCCCGAAGGCGAGGTGGCGGGTCGCGCCGCTGCCGCGCCAGCTGTCGGGATAGGTTGAGCACCAGCCGTCATAGGCGTCGCGGTCGAGATAATGATCGGGCGCGCCGAGCGCGAGAATGTAGAGGAGCTGGCCCTCGGTATAGCCGAACCAGGGACGGGCAATGAACCCGCTCTCCGGATGCCAGCCCATCGATACGCGCTTCTGCGCGTCGTGTTGCTGAAACCAGCGCCAGTCGCACCGTGCATAGATTTTAGCGGCGAGGTCGCGGACCTCGGCTTCCTCGGGCCGGTCGAACCATTGCCCGGCGAACAATATGCCGCCGAGCAACAGGCTGGTGTCCATCGACGACAATTCGTTCTGCCGGAACCTCAGCCCGCGATCCATGTCGAGAAAGTGGTAGAAAAAGCCTTTGTGACCGCTGACCCCGCTCGGCGCATCGCCCTGCGGCGCGGTCCAGAAAAAGCGCAGCGTCGCCAGCGTTCGCTCGCGCGCCTGGGTTCGCGTGATCCAGCCATGCTTCACGCCGATCGGGTAAGCGGTGAGCGCGAAGCCGGTCGCGGCGATGCTCGCGAAGCTCGGGCTGGGCCAGCGATCGGTCATCAGCCCGTTTGCCGGGTTCGACCGCTCCCAGAAAAAGCGGAACGTGCGCCGGTGAATATCGCCGAACAAGTCGCTCCGGCGTGCCCTCGACGCGCCGATTGCGGGCAAGGCGGCGGCACCGAGCGCCGCACCGCCGGCGAGCAGCAATTGGCGGCGATCAAACATGACGACGGCTGGAAGCGCGGATGACGAGTTCGGGCTTGAGCATCTCGGTGGTCGCCTCGACTGCATCTTCGGACTCGGTGATCGCGACGAGCTTTTCGAGAGCGCGCTCCCCGAGCTCGGCGAGGTTGAGCGCCATCGTCGACAAAGCCGGCGTGACATATTGCGCGATCGGCACGCCGTCGAAGCCGATGATCGCGACGTCGTCGGGCGCGCGCATGCCACCCTCGGCCAGTGTTGCCATGCACGCGACCGCCATCATGTCGTTCGCCGCGAACACGCCGTCGACGCGCGGGTTCTGGCCCAGGATCTTCCAGGCCGCATCGATTCCCGATGCTTCGCTGAAGTCGCCCTCGATCTCGACCGCAGCACCGGCGCCGAGCAATTCGATCATCGCGGTGCGAAACCCCGCGCGACGCGCATCGGCATCGGCATTGCCCTCCGGGCCGGTGATATGCGCGATCCGCGTACAGCCCTGCGCGACGAGGTGCGCGACCGCCTCGCGCGCGCCGGCCAGATTGTCGATCGCAATGGTCGGATGCGTGCCGTCGCTCGCCGCCGCATTCATGACGATCGCGGGTAGTCCCTTGGGCAGGTTGCGGCCGAGGAATTCGGCATCGACCTGAGGCGACATGACCAGCAGCCCGTCGACTCGCCCGCGCATCGCCCGGATCGCCAGCTCGGTCTCATCGGCGCTGCCATGCATGTTGGAGAGCAGCAGTTGCAGCCCGCGGCGATGCGCCGCGTAATCGATGCCGCGGATGATCTCGGAGAAGAACTCGCCGAACAGATCGGGCAGCACGACACCGATCGTGTTCGACCGTCCGCGTGACAGGCTGCGCGCGCCGAGATGCGGTACGTAATCGAGCGCGCGCGCAGCCTCGATCACGCGCTGGCGCGTCGCCGCCGTGACGCTGGCATGATTGTTGAGCGCGCGGCTGGCGGAGGCGACCGAAACCGCGGCGCGGCGAGCGACATCGCGAATGGTGACGGCCGACATCTATTCCTCCCCAAGGCGCCCGCTGGCGGCGCGTGTAACCGTTTCCACGCACCTCTCTAAGCCGCTTGGGGGCGTTGCGCCAAGCAGCTTTTTAGGCCCGAATCGGATTAGGCGGCCGCGCGTGGAGCGGTAAGCGCCGGACGCGGTAGCGCGCGCCCTCGTTCGTCGAACAGGTGCAATGCTTCCGGCGCCATTGCGACGGCGACCGCGTCGGCGGTCGGGCGTGTCGGCAGCGACGCGACCAGCGGATCGGCGAGTCCGTCGATCGCGAGATGGACGTGATGCACCGCACCCAGCGACTCGACCATCCGCACCGCGCCCGTCAGCCGGTTCGTCGCGCCGTCGGTTCCCACATGTTCGGGCCGCACGCCGAGCGTCAGGGCTGTCCCGCTTGCGATCGCCTCGGTGGGGATCATGGTTTCGATAACCTGTCCGCCAGCCAGCCTGACCGTCGCGCCTTTCGCGCCCGGCCCGGCATAGGTCGCCGGAATCAGGTTCATGGTCGGCGAGCCGATGAACCCCGCGACGAAGATCGTGTCGGGATGCTCGTACAGATCATCGGGCGTGCCGACCTGCTCGATCACCCCGCCGTTGAGCACGACGATGCGATCGGCCAGCGTCATCGCCTCGACCTGATCGTGCGTGACGTAGATCATGGTGGTGCCGAGCGCCTTGTGCAGCCCGGCGAATTCGTAGCGCATGCGAACGCGCAGCGCCGCGTCGAGATTGGACAGCGGCTCGTCGAACAGGAAGACCTTGGGCTCGCGGACGATCGCGCGGCCGATCGCGACGCGCTGGCGCTGGCCGCCCGACAATTCCTTGGGCCGCCGGTCGAGCAGATGCGCGATGTCGAGGGTTGCCGCGGCGGCATCGACCGCTGCCGCGATATCCGCCCTGGATCGCCCGGCCAGCCTGAGCGCGAAGCCCATATTCTCGCGCACGCTCATATGCGGATAGAGGGCGTAGGATTGGAACACCATCGCGATGCCGCGCTCCGATGGCGCGACGTCGTTGACCATGCGGCCGTCGATCTCGACCGTCCCCGAACTGAGCGCCTCCAGCCCGGCGATGCTGCGCAATAGGGTCGATTTGCCACAGCCCGAGGGGCCGACGAACACGACGAATTCGCCGTCGGCGATGTCCAGGTCGATCCCCTTCAGGACCTCGACCGGGCCGAACGCCTTTGCTGCTTGTGTCAGGCGTACCGTCGCCATCGCGCTCTCCTGCTGCGGCGCTGCCGCTTGCCGCGACCCTAACTGCGCCGCGCCGCGATGCAAGGCGCGCTGCGAGCGGCGATTGACTCCTCGTCGCTTCACGTCACGCTGGCGCAATTCAGGTGGGCCATCAAGACAACGGGGGCTGAACGCGCGCGACAGGACCAGTTCATTGACACTGTGGGATGACCCTGGCGGTGTTGGCAGGAGTGGGGCAGGGCGATGATACGGAAACGGATGGGTTCGGTGGCCGGGGCGATCGCCGTCCTGTTGGCGAGCGTGGCGCTGCCCGGCATGGCCGCCGCGCAGGATGTGCCGTCCATGGCCGCGTCCGCGTCCGATGATGCCTATCGCTATATCGACGATGCCGATGCGCTGCTCGACGCGATGGGCACGTCGCCGCCCGATCACGGGTTCAGGTTCGATGGCATCGACTGCTGGGCCTGGACCATGGCCGATGGCTCGACGATCCTCGCCGAGCCGCTCGGCAACGATTACCGCTATTACATCTTCGCGCCGGGGGACGATTATCCCTTCTTTGTCGGCGACCAGGTCTATGCCTATGGTTTTGACGGGCGAACGCTCGCCGCGGTCTATGGCGACAATGGCGATCTGGTCGATCCGTCCGACGACATCATCGACGGTGCGCAATGGCTGTCGGATCGCGGCTTCGGCATGAAGCGCGCGATGCAGACTCCCGAGCCGGTCTATGCCGGCGATTGGGCCGACAGCATCGGCTGGTTCGGCGCAATCGAGCTGCGGCTCGACACCTGGCGCACTCGGCCGGGCTGGATCCGGTATCGCGCCGGGCCGGGACGCTGGCATCATCGCGACTGGCGCGCCAAGCTTGGTGCCGAGGGTCAGAAGCGGCGCCAACGCGCCGAATGGTTCGACCGGTGGCGGCGCGGCGGCTATCGCGGCCCGCCGCAAGATGGCGGCAAATGGGTGACCGGGCCGGGAGGGGCGCGGCCGGACAAGGATGCCGGTCCGGGCAATCGGCCGGGCCGGGGCCATTGGATCGGGCGCCCACGGCCGGTCGCACCGCCGACGCCAGGTGCGCCTGGTGCGACGCCGGGCTGGCCCGCTCGCAGTGACAATGCCGGGCCGGGTCGCCGTCCGTATCCGCCGCGCTTTGGTCGGCCGGTGCCGGGGTCGTCCACGCCAGCCTCGCCCACTGCCCCCGTGACCTCGCCGCCGCCGGTCGTCGTTGCGCCGACCCCGGGTACGCCGGGCGCGACGCCGATTGAACCGCCCCGTGGTGACGGTGCCGGACCGGGACGCCGCCCGTATCCGCGACGCTTCGACCGGCCCGTGCCGGCGACGCCCATGCCGACCGCTCCCACCGCTCCCGGGACGTCGCCATCGGCACCGCCGGACGCCGTTGCCCCGACGCCCGGCGGCGACCGCGGTCGCCCGATGCGTTGGCCTCGGATGCAGAGCGATGGCGGTAGGCCGACTGTAGTTGCGCCACGGGCCGCGCCCGCGCCGGCGCCCGCGCCTACAGTCTCACCGGCGCCTGGCGCGATGCGCGGTGGGGATCGCTTCGAACGGCCTGTCCGCATCGCCCCTCAGCCGCCGATGGTGAAGATAGACCGTGGCGGAGCGACGGATTCGCTCACGCCGCGCCCCGAGCCTCGGCGCCTGCCGCCGCCTGTCACGGTGGCGCCGCGACCCAGTTTTACACCGCCCCGCGCACCGGTATCGGCGCCGCCCCCGCCTTCACCACCGGCGGCGGTGCGAGTCGTGCCAGCGCCGTCGGCCGCACGGCCTGGCGGCATGGCGCCCGGGCCGCGCAACGGCGGAGCGCCGCGAGGCGATGCCGGCAATCGGGCTGGCGGCAAAGGCAGGGACAAATAGCCCTACCTGAATGCCCGGCCGCAACCGACCGCACCTAAATTCGTTTCACCCGCGGCGCGACCGGAGGGAATTTCGCGGTCGTGCGTTGATGACGTGTCCGGCAGCGTTCGACGCGTGGCCGGGCGTGTAACAAGAAGTGAGAGGTCACCATGCGTAAGACAATGATACTGGCCTTGGCTGCTGCCGGCACGATGCTCGCCGCCGCCACTCCTGCCATGGCGCGCGACGGATGCGGCCGTGGTTTCCATCGCGGCTGGCACGACCGCTGCGTCCCCAATCGCGGACCGGGCTATTATGCGGGCGGTCCGAACGTTCGGCTGGTCATCGGTAATTATTATCCCAATCGTGGCTATTGGGATGGCCGTCGTTATTGGCAGCATCGCGAACGCTGGCGCGGTGGCTGGCGCTATCGGTAATTGCTGATTTCGGCAGGCGGCGCGGCGAAGCCAGTTTCAGGTCGGCCATGCCCCCGGCATGGCCTGCGGGATGCGGGGCATCCCGCACCTGAAACTCGTCGGTCAGCGCTTGAGCGCCGCCGGCCGATCTGAGCCGCGGTTTGCGCGGATTTAGCTGTTGCTAAATCCTTGCCGGCTCAGATGTGAATCGGCTTTCCCGTCACCGCCATCGCCGCTTCCTTGATCGCCTCGCTGTGCGTCGGATGCGCGTGACAGGTATAAGCGATGTCCTCGCTCGTCGCGCCGAACTCCATTGCCTGCGCGGCCTGGGCGATCATCGTGCCGGCGACGCTGGCGATGCACCACACTCCCAAAACCCGGTCGGTCTTGGCGTCGGCGATCACCTTCACGAAGCCATCAGGCTCGTGGTTGGTCTTGGCGCGGCTGTTGGCCAGCATCGGGAATTTGCCGACCTTCACCTCGCCGCGCTCCTTGGCGGCTTCCTCGGTCAGGCCGACGCCGGCGATTTCGGGCCAAGTATAGACCACCGACGGGATCACGTCGTGATTCACGATGCCGTGCTGCCCCGCGATGTTCTCGGCGACCGCGATGCCTTCATCCTCGGCCTTGTGCGCGAGCATCGGGCCGGGAACGACGTCGCCGATCGCCCAGATGCCGGGGACCGAGGTCCGGAAATCGTGATCGATCTCGATCTGGCCGCGCTGGTTGGTGCCGAGTCCGGCCTTGTCGAGCGCCAGGCCGTCGGTGTTCGGCTTGCGGCCGATCGAGACCAGGACGGTATCCGCTTCGATCGTCTCGGCCGCGCCGCCAGCGGCGGGCTCGACGGTGAGAGTCGCCTTGTCGCCCTTCACGGTCACGCCGGTGACCTTGGTCGACAGCTTGAACTCGATGCCCTGCTTCTTGAGGATCTTGTTCGATTCCTTGCGGACCTCGCCATCGAAGCCGGGCAGGATCTGGTCAAGGAATTCGACCACGGTGACCTTGGCGCCGAGGCGACGCCACACGCTGCCGAGCTCGAGACCGATCACGCCGCCGCCGATCACGACCATCTGTTCGGGGACCTTGGGCAGTTCGAGCGCGCCGGTCGAATCGACCACCACCTTCTGGTCGATCTCGACGCCGGGGAGCGTCGTGACCGACGAACCGGTGGCGATGACGATGTTCTTCGCGCGCACGCTGCGGTCGCCGACCTGGACGGTGTCGGCGGCAGTGAAGGCGGCGTGGCCCTTGATCCACTCGACCTTGTTCTTCTTGAACAGGAATTCGATGCCGCCGGTCAGCTGCTTGACCGCGTCCTTGCGCTGGCCGTGCATCGTGTCGAGATCGAGCTCTGGCGTGACCTTGATGCCCATCTTGGCCATCATGCCGTTGGCGGCGTGATCGTAGAATTCGGACGCGTGCAGCATCGCCTTGGACGGGATACATCCGACATTGAGGCACGTGCCGCCCAGCGTCTCGCGGCTCTCCACGCAGCCGGTCTTGAGCCCGAGCTGCGCCGCACGGATCGCCGCGACATAGCCGCCGGGGCCGGAGCCAATCACCAGGACGTCGAAATCATAGTCAGCCATTGGGTCACTTCCATGGATGCGCTCGAATCATGGCATATTGTCCCTGCCACTCATCGGGCTCTGGATTATTTCCGGCAAACATCGCCGCTTCCTGATCGGTCAGGCGACTGAACCACTGATAGAATTCATCGTATACCTCTTCGCCTGCGCCCATTCGCCAACCGATCGATCCACGTGGGATATCGGGTCGCGCGAGCCACGGGGGAAGGGGTGCTTCATTCACCTTACAGGTCGATCAAAATCCGCGTCGGGTCCTCGATCGCGTTCTTGAGCGCGACCAGGAAAGTCACCGCTTCGCGGCCGTCGATCAGGCGGTGGTCGTAGCTGAGGGCGAGGTACATCATCGGACGCACCACCACCTGGCCATCGCGGACCACCGGACGGTCCTCGATGCGGTGGAGGCCGAGCACCGCCGATTGCGGCGGGTTGATGATCGGGGTCGACATCAGCGAGCCGAACACGCCGCCATTGGAGATGGTGAAGGTACCGCCCTTCATCTCCTCCATCTTGAGCGTGCCGTCCTTGGCGCGCTTGCCGAAATCGCCAATCGTCTTCTCGATCCCGGCGACCGACAGCTGATCGGCGTCGCGGATCACCGGCACGACCAGGCCCTGCGGCGCCGAGACGGCGACCGAGATGTCGGCATAATCGTGATAGACGATCTCCTCGCCGTCGATCTGGCCGTTGACCGCGGGCACGTCCTTCAGCGCCATGCAGGCGGCTTTCACGAAGAAGCCCATGAAGCCGAGGCGGACGCCATGCTTCTTCTCGAACAAATCCTTGTACTTGGTACGCGCCTCGATCACCGCCGACATGTCGACGTCGTTGAACGTCGTCAGCATCGCCGCGGTGTTCTGCGCGTCCTTGAGCCGCTTGGCGACGGTCTGGCGCAGGCGCGTCATGCGGACGCGCTCCTCCTTGCGGCTGGTCGAGGCGGCGACCGACGGGGTCTGAACCGGCTCGGCCGACGGCGCGGGCGCGGCCGGTGTCGCCGCTGCGGCAAGCACATCGTCCTTGGTCAGGCGGCCGTCCTTGCCGGTACCCTTGACCGTCGCGGGATCGACGCCGGTTTCGAGCACCGCACGGCGCACCGACGGACTGAGCGCCGCGGGCGTATCACCCGATGCCGGTGCCTGCTGACCGGCGGTCGCAGCGGGGGAGGAGGCGAGCGTCGGCGCGGGAGCCGCCGGGGCAGGGGCAGCAGCCGGGGCAGGCGCGGGCGCGGGAGCAGCCGCTCCGGCACCGCCTGCCTCGATCGTCGCGAGCAGCGCACCGACCGCGACATTGTCGCCGACCGCGACCGCATGCTGGCCCATCACGCCGGCGACCGGCGACGGCACTTCCACCGCGACCTTGTCGGTTTCCAGGCTGACGATTGGCTCGTCGGCCTTCACCGGATCGCCTGGCTGTTTCAGCCATTCGCCGACGGTTGCCTCGACGATCGATTCGCCCAGCGTGGGGACGTTGACTTCGGTTGCCATGATCTTCCCTTAGCTCTTCCGCGTGCGGCGGATTTCTTCGCGTACATTGTGGCCGAGCGCGTCGGCGACGAGCGCGGCCTGTTCGGTCTGGTGGCGCTTGGCCAAGCCTGTTGCGGGCGATGCCGAGGCGGCGCGGCCGGCATAGCGCGCGCGTTTCACCTTGCACTTGGCGGCGGTCAGCGCTTCCTCGATCAGCGGCTCGACGAAGAACCAGTAACCGTTATTCTTCGGCTCTTCCTGCGCCCAGACGATCTCTTCGAGATTGGGCATGCGGCGGACGCGCTCGGCGAGCGGGTCGCCGGGGAACGGATAGAGCTGCTCGACGCGGACGATCTGGGTGTTCTCGTCGCCCGCGGCGTCGCGCGCCTCGAACAGGTCATAGGCGACCTTGCCCGAGCACAGCACCAGCCGCTTCGTCTCGATATCCGGCGCCGCATCCGGGTCCGACAACAGCCGACGGAAGTGGCTGTCGCCCAGGAAATCATCGGCCTTCGACACCGCACGCTTGTGGCGCAGCAACGACTTAGGCGTGAAGATCACCAGCGGCTTGCGGAACGTCCGGTGCATCTGGCGGCGCAACAGATGGAAGATGTTGGCCGGTGTGGTGCAATTGGCGACCTGCATATTGTCGCCGGCGCACAATTGCAGGAAGCGCTCGGGGCGCGCCGAGCTGTGCTCTGGGCCCTGGCCTTCGTACCCATGCGGCAGCATCATCACCAGGCCGTTGGCGCGCAGCCACTTGGCTTCACCGCTAGCGATGAACTGGTCGATCATGATCTGGGCACCGTTGGCGAAATCGCCGAACTGCGCTTCCCAGATCACCAGCGTTTTGGGGTCGGCGAGCGCATAGCCGTACTCGAACCCGAGTACGCCATATTCGCTGAGCGGTGAATCGAGCACTTCGAAATTGCCGTGCTCGACATTCCATAACGGCACATATTTGTGCTCGTCATTCTGGTCGACCCAGACGGCGTGGCGCTGCGAGAAAGTACCGCGACCCGAATCCTGGCCCGACAGGCGGACGCCATAGCCTTCCGACAGCAGCGAGCCGAACGCCAGCGCCTCGCCGGTCGCCCAGTCGAAATTCTCGCCCGACTTGAACATCTCGCGCTTGGCGTCGATCACGCGATTGAGCGCCTTGTGGACGGTCAAATCCTCGGGGATCGTGGTCAGCGTGCGGCCCAGGCTGTCGAACAATTTGCGTTCGATACCGGTCTCGACGTTGCGCCGCGCGCTCTCGGCATCGGCCGGCGCATGCAGCCCCGACCAGCGGCCGGCGAACCAATCCGCCTTGTTCGCCTTGTACGACGCGCCCGCCTCGAACTCGCCTTCGAGCAAGGTATCGAACTGGTGCGTGATCGTGTCGATCCAGGCCTGGTCGACCACGCCTTCCGCGATCAGCCGCTTGCCATAGACTTCGCTCACGCCGGGATGCTGGCGGATCGCCTTGTACATCAGCGGCTGGGTGAAGCTCGGCTCGTCGCCTTCGTTATGGCCGAAGCGGCGATAGCACCACATGTCGATGACGATGTCGCGATGGAATTTCTGGCGGAATTCGATCGCCATCTTGCAGGCGAAGGTGACCGCTTCGGGATCGTCGCCATTGACGTGGAAGATCGGCGCCTGGACGCCCTTGGCGACGTCCGACGGATAAGGCGACGAGCGCGCGAATTGCGGGCTGGTGGTGAAGCCGATCTGGTTGTTGATGACGAAGTGGATGCAGCCGCCGGTATTGTAGCCGCGAATGCCCGAGAAACCGAGGCATTCCCACACGATGCCCTGGCCCGCGAACGCCGCGTCGCCATGGATCAGCACCGGCAGCGCGTGGCGATGCTCTTCGAGGTCGCCGGCCAGCGTCTGGATCGCGCGGACCTTACCGAGCACGACCGGATCTTCCGCTTCGAGATGCGAGGGGTTGGCGACCAGCGACATATGGACCTTGATCCCGTCGAACTCGCGATCGGTCGAGGTGCCGAGATGGTATTTGACGTCACCCGACCCGCCGACATCCTCGGGGTTGGCCGAACCACCGCCGAATTCGTGGAAGATCACGCGCAGCGGCTTGGCCATGACGTTGGCCAGCACGTTGAGGCGGCCGCGATGCGCCATGCCGAACACGATCTCGTTGACGCCCATCTGGCCGCCATATTTGATCACGCTTTCGAGCGCGGGGATCATCGCCTCGCCGCCGTCCAGGCCGAAGCGCTTGGTGCCGACGAACTTCTTGCCGGCGAAGCGTTCCCACTGCTCGGCCTCGATCACCTTGTTGAGGATCGCCCTCTTGCCGTCGACGGTGAACTGGATCGCCTTATCCTTGCCCTCCATCCGTTCCTGCAGGAAGCGGCGCTCCTCGACATCGGCGATGTGCATATATTCCAGGCCGACATTGCCGCAGTAATTGGCGCGCAGGATGTCGACGAGCTCGCGGATGGTCGCCCATTGCAATCCCATCGTCCCGCCCATGTAGACCGGGCGGTCGACGTCGCTGTCGGAAAAGCCGTAATATTCGGTCTTGAGGTCGTCGGGCAGCTCGTGGCGCGACAAGCCGAGCGGATCGAGTGTCGCCGCGAGGTGACCGCGCACGCGATAGGTGCGGATCAGCAGCATCGCCCGGATCGAGTCGCTCGCCGCCTTGACGATATCGTCCTGGCTGGCAGGCTTGGCCGCCGGCGCGGCCGCAGCAGGCGTAGCGCCGCGCGCTGGCTTGGGCGCAGGCTCCATCTGGGTCGGGTCGAGCGCCGCGGTCAAATCGTCGGTCGACGCCGGCGGCCAGGCGGGATTCGCCCAGCTCGCGGTCGACGGGCCATTCTCCAGCCCCTCGAACCAGCCGCGCCATGACGGCTCGACCGACTCGGGCGATTCCTTGAACTTCTTGTACAGCGTCTCGACGAACGCCGGGGATACCCCCGCCGCGATCTCGCTGAAATCCAGACCTTCGTAGCCCATGGTCACTTCCTCGGGCATTCCTGGGGAGGAATGCATTGTCCCGCCGGCGCCGGCGGGCCCGTTATCCCTTCAACACCTCGAGCAGCGTCTCGCCGAGCAGGCTCGGGCTGGCCGAGACCTTGATGCCCGCCGATTCCATTGCAGCGATCTTGTCTTCGGCGCCGCCCTGGCCGCCCGACACGATCGCCCCGGCATGGCCCATGCGGCGGCCCGGAGGCGCCGTGCGGCCGGCGATGAAGCCGGCCATCGGCTTCTTGCGGCCGCGCTTGGCTTCGTCCTTCAGGAACTGCGCCGCTTCTTCTTCGGCCGATCCGCCGATCTCGCCGATCATGATGATCGACTTGGTTTCGTCATCGGCCAGGAACAGTTCGAGCACGTCGATGAAGTTGGTGCCGTTGACCGGGTCGCCGCCGATGCCGACAGCGGTGGTCTGGCCAAGCCCTGCATTCGAGGTCTGGAACACGGCCTCATAGGTAAGCGTGCCCGAGCGGCTTACAACACCGACCGACCCCTTCTTGAAGATCGATCCCGGCATGATGCCGATCTTGCACTCGCCCGGCGTCAGCACGCCCGGACAGTTCGGGCCGATCAGTCGCGACTTGGAGCCCGACAACGCGCGCTTGACCTTCACCATGTCGAGCACCGGAATGCCTTCGGTGATCGTCACGATCAGCGGTACCTCGGCGTCGATCGCCTCGAGGATCGAGTCGGCCGCGAAGGGCGGCGGCACGTAGATCACCGACGCGGTGGCGCCGGTCTTGCTCACCGCCTCAGCGACCGTGTCATAGACCGGCAGGCCGAGATGCTCGGTGCCGCCCTTACCCGGCGTGACGCCGCCGACCATCTGCGTGCCGTAATCGAGCGCCGCCTTGGTGTGGAAGCTGCCGGTTTCGCCGGTCATCCCCTGGGTGATGACCTTGGTGTTCTTGTCGACGAGGATGGACATCAGTTTTCCTTCTTCGCGTCTTTGGCAGCACTGTTGCCGATGACGAGGATGATGGTGGAGGCGGCGCTATCGGTCTTCGGCGTGACGACCGGGATGATCAATTCGCTGTTCGGCAGCGCGATCGGCGCCGGTTGACCGCCCGGCGCCGGGGCCTGCACCGAGGTGCCGATCGCCGCGCTGACCTGCGGATAGAACGTCGCCGGATCGAACGAGGCATCGCCCTTGGCCATCACGACGCAGCCGCCGTCGATCCCGGTCTTGTAGATGACCAGGACGTTGTCGCGCTGCAGGACCGTACCGTCGGGGCCGTTATTGAGTCCCTTGCTCTGCTCGGCCGTCGCGGGCGCCCAGCCCGCGAAGCGCGTCGCCTGGCTGGCGGGGTCGATCGTCGTGCCCAGACAAGCCTTTGCGGCAGCGACGATCGTTGCTTGCGGCGCCGGGTGCAGATCCGGCCCGTCGTCCGCCGCCGCGGGGGCGACGATCAGCGCCGCGGCGGCGACGCTCGCCAGCATAAGAGCAGGTCGCATGCCGGTCAGGCCAGCGAGCTATCGATGCCCTTACAGGCGACCAGCAATTCCTTGACCGCGTCGACCGACACGCCGAGGTTTGCCTTGGCTTCGTCATCCAGCGCGATCTCGACGATCTGCTCGACGCCGCCCGCGCCGATGATCACCGGCACGCCGACATAGAGACCGTCAACGCCATACTGGCCATCGACATAGGCCGCGCAGGGCAGCAGGCGCTTCTGGTCGCCGAGATACGCCTCGGCCATCGCGATGCCGCTGGTCGCGGGCGCATAATAAGCCGAGCCGGTGCCGAGCAGCGCGACGATCTCGCCGCCGCCGCCGCGGGTGCGCTTGACGATCGCGTCGATCCGCTCCTGCGTCGACTTGCCCATCTTGATCAGGTCGGGGACCGGGATGCCGGCGACGGTCGAATATTGAACGACCGGGACCATCGTGTCGCCATGGCCGCCGAGCACGAAAGTGGTGACGTCGCGCGCCGACACGCCGAACTCATCGGCGATGAAGTGGCTGAAGCGCGCCGAGTCGAGCACGCCGGCCATGCCGACCACCTTGTTGTGCGGCAGGCCGGAGAATTCGCGCAAGGCCCAGACCATCGCGTCGAGCGGGTTGGTGATGCAGATGACGAACGCGTCGGGGGCGTTGTTCTTGATGCCCTCGCCGACTGCCTTCATCACCTTGAGGTTGATGCCGAGCAGATCGTCGCGGCTCATGCCCGGCTTGCGGGCGACGCCGGCGGTGACGATGATGACGTCGGCGCCAGCGATATCCTTGTAATCGTTCGAGCCGGTGATCTTGGCGTCGAAGCCCTCGATCGGGCCGCACTGGCTGAGGTCGAGCGCCTTGCCCTGGGGCACGCCCTCGACGACGTCGAACAGGACGATGTCGCCCAATTCCTTCTGGGCGGCGAGATGGGCGAGCGTGCCGCCGATGTTGCCGGCGCCGATCAGCGCGATCTTCTTGCGGGCCATGAGCACTCCTAAGCGCGAGTGGGCGCACCCCAGGGCGCGCGGGAACGCGACGGCGCTTAGGCGCTTGGCCGTCCCGAAGCAACCGCTAAACGGGAGGAATTAACATCCATTACTGCAATTCATTCGCAAGTGCAATAGTGCGTCAATCGTCGACATAGCGGCGCTCGCCGGTTGCCGCATTGAACCAGACGGTGATCGGTCGCCCGGTCGCTTCGTCAAGGAAGCGTTCGTTGGTCGGGCGCCAATTGGCGTCGAGCGGCGTGCTGGCGTTGCCGCGGTAGTTGACGCGCTCGAACACGATCCCGGCGACGATGATCGCCGGGAAGATCAGCATCGGCCAGCCGGCGGCGTCGACCAAGGTAACCCATAGCCCGACCGCCAGCCAGGCAAGGCCAAGCGCGAGGACGACGTTGCGCAACATGTCAGGGTGCCGGGTCGAGGATGACCGCCGTGCCGTAGGCGACGACCTCGTTCATCGCCTGTGCGATCTCGCCCGAGTCGAAGCGCATCATGACAACCGCATTAGCCCCCATCACCGTCGCGTTCTGGATCATGCGGTCGATCGCGTGGCGCCGCGCATCCTCGACCAGCTTGGTATATTCGGGAATCTCGCCGCCGACGATCGAACGCAGGCTGGCGGTGAAGTTGCCGCCGATACCCCGGCTGCGGACGACGACGCCGAACACCTGGCCCAGGTTCCTGACGACTTCATGGCCGGCGACGTTCTCGGTAGTGGTGACGATCACAGATTGCCTCCCGGATTGGCGGACCTGGCGATGATATCGTCGCCACGATGCCGTGGCGAGCGGTTACAGGCGATCTTAAGCGGTCCGCATGCAAGGAGCAGATGAGGAAAACCGGGCGAGGGCACGATCATCGCGGTCGACCTGCCGCGCTTCGTCTGCGCATTGCCGGTGCTCGGCTATCATTTCGGCGTCGCCTTCTTGCCGTGGCGGCTATGGGCTGGGGCGAGCCTCGATCTGCCGCTGCGCAACCGGACCATGATGCTCACCTTGCTGCCGCACAGCAGTTTCTTCGCGTACGTCGCCCTGACAGCGGCCGGTCCACGTCCGTCGCGATCATGTCGCCGGCGCGACGTCGATGGATCGAGCACCGGACCGGGGCCGGTCGCGCCGCCGCATGGCGGGGCGCTCGACGAGCACGTGCATCGAAGCTGCCATCGCGGTGGCAGCTGCGATCGAAAAACCGATGATAGCGGCGGGCGCAGTGAGTCCAGCACTCGCTGCGCCCGCCCGGACCACGGCGCCGATGCTCGCGTGCCAGATATAGAGCGGATAGGCGATCAGCCCCATCGCCGCGAGCCGCTCGGCTGGCCATGCGAATGCCGGCGCGACGCGACAATCGATCAACGCCATGATGAATGCGCCCGACGAAAGATAGGCGATCGTGAAACCGATACCATGACGAAGCACACCGTCGCCAGCTAGAGACAGAATTGCGAGGCCGCCAGTCGCGATCGCCAGGCAGACCCGTCGGCTTCCGGCGACGCGCGCGAACAGAGCGGGCCGATGAATCGCGGTCGACGCCATCAGCACACCAAACGCCAGCGAGTCGAGCCGATAGGGCGTCTGCCACTGGAGATGGAGCAATGGCGCGCCGATCGCGATTGCGGCGAGCCGCAGCGCGAGGCTCGCGAGCATCACCGTCACGAGAATCCGTTCCACGTATCGATGCCCGCCCCGCCGCAGCAGAGGGGGCAGCACCAGCACGGCGACGAGATAGAAATGCTCCTCGACCGCCAGCGACCAGAGATGGCTCGGCGCATCGGTGCGGTAATTCTGGACATGGAGCAGGACGGGCCAGACCGCCGGCCAAGCTTGCGTGCCGCCCAATAGCAGCAGCGTCGCGAGATAGACGAACAGGACCGGCCAGAGCCGAAGGATGCGCCGGAAGAAGAATCGCTGACGATTGAGGCCGGCCGGCGTGTCTGCTTCGGTCAGGATGATGCGGCCGACGAGAAAGCCGCTGAGGACGAAGAACAGATCGACGCCGATCCAGCCGACGGCGAAGACGGGTTGCAGCGCGGCGTCTAGTATCGGAACGCCTAGCGGCACGCGGAAATGGAACAGGAGGACAAGGAGGATCGCCGTCCCGCGGACGACGTCGAGCGTCAATTGCCTTTCCTGCGCCATCCCGCCGACCTAACGCGGGCCAGTTAAGATGATCCTGCCGTCATTCTACGCCGTGACCCTGCGCCAGATACTCGTCCGAGCGCATTTCCTCGAGCCGGCTGACGGTGCGCTCGAATTCGAAGCGGCCATCGCCTTTGGGATAGAGGTCTGCTGGCTCGGCATCGGCGGCGGCCAGCAATTTGACTTTGTGCTCGTAGAGGGCGTCGATCAGCGAGACGAAGCGCGCCGCCTCGTTGCGGTTGTCGGGCCCGAGCTTGGGAATGCCGACCAAAATGACAGTGTGATAACGCCGCGCGATCGCCAGATAATCCGCCGCGCCGCGTGCCTCGCCGCATAACTTCTTGAAGCTGAACACTGCGACGCCTTTGAGCGACTTGGGGACGTGCAGTGTGCGTCCGCCCTGGACCGGGATATCCTCGCTCGGCACATGCGCGGCATCCTCGGGCGGATAGTCGGTCAGGCGGAAAAAGGCGGCGGATAATTCTTTGGTCACTTCGGGGCCGTTGGGCACCAGCCAGGTTTCCTGCTGCCCAAGCCGGTCGCGGCGATAATCGACCGGGCCGTTCAACGGCAGCACGTCGAGCCGCTGTTCGATCAGGTCGATGAAGGGCAGGAAATGCTCGCGGTTGAGGCCGTTCTTGTAGAGGTCGCGCGGTGGCCGGTTGGAGGTGGTCACGACGGTCACGCCGGCCTCGATCAGCGCGGTGAACAGCCGCGAGAGGATCATCGCATCAGGCGAATTGGTCACCATCATCTCGTCGAACGCGAGCAAACGGGCCTCCTCGGCGAGCGCGGTGGCGACCGGGGCGATCGGGTCGCCGGCTTCCTTCTTGCGTTCGGTGGCGATGCGCTGGTGCACTTCGAGCATGAATTCGGCGAAATGGACGCGGCGTTTGCGGTTGATCGCCAGACACCCGAAGAACAGGTCCATCAGCATCGATTTGCCGCGCCCGACATCGCCCCACATGTAGATGCCGCGTGGGGACTCGGGCTTGCGACCGAGCGTCCGCCATAGGACCGATCCGCGTTTGGGCTGGGCTTCGAGTTCCTGTTGGAGCCGGTCGAGACGCCGGGCGGCGGCTTCCTGGTCTGGGTCAGCGCGCAGTTCGCCGGCGGTGATGAGGGCGTGATATTGGTCGATGACCTTCATTTCCCTCTCCCCGCTGGGGAGAAGGTGGGGGAGAGGGGCAGCGCCGCTAGCGCGCCGCCCGTGACTCCCCCTCTCCCCGGCCCTCGCCCCGATGGGGAGAGGGAGAAGGAGCGCCTCATTGCGTGCCGCTCGGAGGCGACGATTTGCGTAACGTCCCCGTGAAACTCGCGATCGTCGGTGCGCCTTCCTGAACGATCAGTCCGCGCAGGAACAGCATGCGGCTGGTCTCGCGCAGCAACTCGATATGCGCTTCGAGCGGCTCGCCGATCATGCCGCCGCCGATGAATTGCGCCGACAGGTCCAGCGTCACCGCGCCGCCGGCACTCAGGCAGCCGAAGGCGCGGCTGGCGGCGAACAGCGACACATCCATGAAGCCGAGCAGCGCGCCGCCATGGACATTGTCGCGCATGTTCGAATGATCGTGGCGCGGCATCATGCGGACCCGCGCGATGCTGCCCTCCAGCTTGACCTGGAGCGGTTCGAGGAAGGAATTGAACCGGGTCGAGTCGCGAAACTGCCAACGCTTCCAGCCCGGCAGATCGGGATCGTCGTCGTAGAGGAAGAGCGGGTTCGGCGCGTCGGTCACAGGTCCGGCCGGGGCGTCAGACAATCCGCTCGGCTTCCATCTTCTTGATCTCGGCGATCGCCTTGGCCGGGTTGAGGCCCTTGGGGCAGGCGTTGGCGCAATTCATGATCGTGTGGCAGCGATAGAGGCGGAACGGATCCTCGAGCTGGTCGAGCCGGTCGCCGGTCATCTCGTCGCGGCTGTCGGCGAGCCAGCGATACGCCTGGAGCAGGATCGCCGGGCCGAGAAACTTGTCGCTGTTCCACCAATAGCTCGGGCAGCTGGTCGAACAGCACGCGCACAGGATGCATTCGTACAGCCCGTCGAGCTTCTCGCGATCCTGCGGGCTCTGCAGCCGCTCCTTGCCCGCGGGCGCCGGGGTGACGGTCTGCAGCCACGGCTTGATCGAGGCATATTGCGCGTAGAAATGGGTGAAGTCGGGAACCAGGTCCTTGATCACTTCCATGTGCGGCAGCGGGGTGATCGTCACCTCCGACTTGCAATCCTCGATCGCGGTGGTGCAGGCGAGGCCGTTCTTGCCGTCCATGTTCATCGAGCACGATCCGCAAATCCCTTCGCGGCACGAACGGCGGAAGGTGAGCGACGAATCCTGCTCGGACTTCATCTTGATCAGCGCGTCGAGCACCATCGGGCCGCAGGTATCGAGGTCGACCTCGAAAATGTCGTAGCGCGGATTCTCGCCGGTATCGGGATCGTAGCGATAGATTTTGAAGCGCCGGATATTGGTGGCGCCTTCGGGTGCCTTGTGGACCGTGCCGTTCTTGCGGATCTTGCTATTCTTCGGCAGGCTGAACTCGGCCATTGCGTGTCCCTATCGCGGTGCTGCGGTGCGGCTATGCCTTTCGGCTGCGGAGTGCAACCCCGTCAAACCGCGTTGTTGGCAAGTATCGCATCGAGCAGGCCGGGAAAGCGCTGGTCGAACTCGGCGCGGCGCAGCACGTTGATCATCTCGCGGCCCGATTGCGTGGTTTCGATCAATCCCGCGGCGCGCAGCGTCTTCAAATGGTTGGACAGGGTGCTTTTGGGAACCGGCGCGTCGCACGGCGCCGCATTCGAACAGCTCAGCCCCGCCGCCGCGGCCAGCCGCGCGACGATCGCCAGACGGTTGGAATCGGCCAGCGCGTGAAGCGCCAGATCGAGCGGCACGTCCTCCAGTCGGGGATGGGTAAAGCGGGGCATATGACGAATATAGGAAAGGTTCATCATTTTCATAGTTCGGTAATATTGAACTATTGAACCGAGCTTCCCAGATGGCGGTTCGCCGGCAGCGCACGATGTCGTGATCGCGGGCAGATATTCGGAGAAGACTCATGTCCCGCAGCAACATTCTCGACGGTAAGAAGGCATTGGTGACGGGTGGATCGCGCGGAATCGGATCGGCGATCGCCAAGCGGCTGGCCGCCGACGGCGCGGAGGTCGCGATCACTTATGCCGGCAACAAGGCCGCCGCCGACGCGACCGTCGCGGCCATCGAGCAAGCGGGCGGCAAGGCGGTAGCGATCCAGGCCGACGCCGCGGACGATGCGTCGCAACGTGCCGGAATCGACGCGGCGGCCAAGGCGCTCGGCGGGATCGATATTTTGGTCCACAATGCCGGTGTCGCCGAATTCTTCGAGGTCGGTCAGGACACCGACGAGTCGTTCGCCCACCAGTTCGGGGTGAACGTCCGCGGCCTGCACGTGGGGACGCGCGCGGCCCTGCCGCATATCCCCGATGGCGGGCGGATCATCCTGATCGGGTCGATTGCCGGCGAGACCGCGGCATTTCCGGGCATCGCGACCTACGGCGCGACCAAGGCGGCGGTGGCCGGGCTGGGACGCGGCTGGGCGAGGGATCTCGCCGCCCGCAAGATCCTGGTCAACGTCATCCAGCCGGGGCCGATCGCCACTGACTTGGCGCCCAGCGAGGGGCCGGTCTACGATCTGCTGATCTCAAAGGTGCCGCTCGGTCGTTTCGGCGAGGCCGGGGAAATCGCCGGAGCCGTCGCTTTCCTGGCAGGGCCAGATGCGTCGTACATCACCGGCACGACGCTGACGATCGACGGCGGCACGACGATCTGAAGCGGATCGGAAAACAGGAAAGAGCCCCTCCCTGGACAGGGAGGGGCTTTCATTGGTTGGGCTTAGACCGGAACCGGCGGCGCCACCCGCCCCCAGTCGATGTTGCGGGTGAGGAACATCACCGCCGCGAGCGCCGCAAAGAGCAGCATCGATCCGATCAGCAGCGAATAAGCCTCCAGGCTGAGCAGGATATAGAGCACCGCATAGAGTGCCACGAGCAGGCCGAGGATGAATCCGGCGCGCTTGCGGCTCTTGAGCACCGCCGCCGAATAGGCCGTCAGCAAGCCGACGATCGCGCCCGCCGCAACCAGGTAGGCGAGGGTGAAGCCGATGACTTCCGCGAAGGCCAGCAACATCACGAAGAACAGGATCAGGCCGGCACCGACCAGCAGATATTCGACCGTCGCGACGCGCACCCCGCCGACCACGTCGAACATCAGGAACGCCATGAAGGTGAAGCCGATGAACAGGAAACCGTATTTCACCGAGCGGTTGACCTGATCGTACAGGTCGACCGGCGTGACCAGGTCGACCTGCGCGGTCATCGCCTGCGAGCCGGCGGGGGCCGCGCGTTCGACCGAGGCGGGGCCGGGCGATGCCGGGACGACGGGCGCGGCCGCGGTGTCGCCGGTATCGACCAATGTCCGCCCGAGCGCGAGGTTACCGACGCGATAGGTCGCGGTGAACCCATTGGCCGCGACATGACGATCGGTCGGCAGGAAGCCCCCCTGGAAGCTGGGATTGGGCCAGGGCGAGGTGACCGCCCAGCGCGTATCGCCGGCGCGTGGGACCAGCGCCAGCGACGCATTACCGCGCAGGTCGAAGACGAAATCGGCGATCATCGGCTTGGTCGTCAGCGCGGTGGCGTCGAGCCAGGTGTAGAAGCCGGCGCCGTTGGTTTCGCCGGGCCCCTTGCCGGGCTGGAGCGATCGTGCGGTGCCGTCGATCGTGACTTTGGGCGGCGCGCCGTAAAGGCCACGCGGATCGGATACGCCGAAGCGCAGTTCGGCGCGATCGAGCTGGAGTTTGTCGGCGGCGACACCGTAGCGTTGCAGGTCGGCGGGTAATACGAAGCGTGCGCGGCCGGCGGTATGCGCGCCATAGACGACCGCCTCATAGATCGACCGCTTGCGAACCTCGGGGGCGACCTTGGTTACGATATCGGCGGTTTCGGGCGAGAGAACCAGTTCGCGCGTCTCGATACCGGTCTTGGTCACTTGCTTGCCGTCGACCGTCTCGGTCGTGGTGGTCTCGGCCCGATAGGGAATGACCAGCAGCGGCCCGATCAGCGTCTGCGGTCCGCCCCAGCCCTGCGCGATCGAGCTGCGCGCCGTATCGGACTGGTGCTGTCGATCATAGACCAGAAGGTAGATCGCGAAGAGCGGAATGGTCAGCATCATCGCGATGACGATCGCCAGGATGAGCTTCAATCCGGGCGATCTCTGAAAGGCGGTAGCGGCTTGCATGCGCGTGCTCCGTCGACGAACCGTGCTATTTCATAGACGAATTGAGTAAGTCGTCAAGCTAGGTGCGCATTGCTCCCCGTCACCCCAGCGAAAGCTGGGGTCTCGAGTGGTCACGCGACGCGGCTTGAGATCCCAGCTTTCGCTGGGATGACGAATAGGCTGGGGTGACGAAAGGCCGGGATGACGGCGGGTCAGCCGATCACCGCTTTCAGGTTCATGAATTCGTGCAGGCCCCAGGGGCCGAGTTCGCGGCCATGGCCCGAGCGTTTGATCCCGCCGAACGGCGCTTCCGGTGTCGAGGCGAGCAGGCGGTTGACCGCGGTCATGCCGGCCGCGATGTCGCGAGCGAAGCGTTCCTTTTCGGCGTCGTCGTTGGTCCAGACCGACGATCCCAAGCCGAACGGCACGTCGTTGGCGATCGCGATCGCTTCGTCGATGTCCTTCGCCTTGAACACCATCGCCACGGGGCCGAACACTTCCTCCTTGGCGACCTCGCTCTCCGGATCGACATCGACCAGCACGCCGGGCGTCAGATAGGCGCCGGGCAAATCGGGTTTCTCCGCGCCGAACAGCAAGGTGGCGCCGGCGTCGCGGAACTTCGCGAGCTGGCCGAGCACGGTGTCGCGCTGTTCTTCCGACGACAGCGGCCCCATCTCTGTGGCCGGGTCCATCGGATCGCCGGTCTTCACTGCCTTCATCCCTGCCGAGAACGTCGCCATGAACGCGTCATAGACATCGGCATGGACGATCATCCGCTTGGCGCAGATGCACGACTGGCCGCTATTTTGGACACGCGCGTTGACCGCGGTCTTGGCGGCGAGATCGACATCGGCCGAGGGCATGACGACGAACGGGTCCGATCCGCCGAGTTCGAGCACAACCTTCTTGAGCGCGCGTCCGGCGGCTTCCGCCACTTTGGCGCCGGCGCCTTCGCTGCCGGTCAGCGTCACCGCGACGATGCGATCGTCGGCGATCAGGTCGGCGACCTTGCCCGATTTGATCGCCAGATTCTGGAACAGGCCTGCGGGCGCTCCGGCGGCCAGGATCGTCTCTTCGAGCGCGGCGGCGCAGCCCTGGACCGACGAGGCGTGCTTCAACAACCCGACATTGCCCGCCATGATCGCCGGCGCGGCGAAGCGGACCACTTGCCAATAGGGAAAGTTCCACGGCATCACCGCGAGCACCGGCCCCATCGGCAGCCAGCGCGCGACGGCATGGCCGACCGGCGTGTCGACCTCGACCGGCTTGAGCAGCTGCGCGCCATGCCGGGCATAATAGCGAAACGCCGACGCGCATTTCTCGACCTCCGCCACCGCCGACTTGAGCGTCTTGCCCATTTCCTCGGTGGCGATCCGTGCCAGCCGATCCTTGTCGTCCTCGAACCGCTCGGCGATGTGGCGGAGCAGGGTCGTGCGGTCGTTGAGGTCGCTGTTGCGCCAGGCGAGGAAGGCGTCGTGCGCCTTGGCCAGCCGTGCCTCGACCTGGGCATCGGTCAGCTCGGAAAAGCTGCGTCCGGGCTCGTAGGTAGCGGGATTGATGCTGGTGAACATTGGCGCTCCCTCTCGTCTCGGTCAGCCGAACGCACGGCCCCAACAGCGGGTCCCGATCCCGGCAGCCTCCCCGACAGCTCCCATCAACAACTCATTGTGCAAGCGGAACGGCCGTGCAATCCTCGCTTCACCACAAATGTGGGGAGAGAAAGAGAATGCTCGCTATTATCCGCATGATCGTTGTCGGCTTCATCGTCGGCGCGCTGGGCAAGCTGCTCATCCTGGGCAATGCCCACATCGGGTTCTTCATGACCACCATACTCGGCATTGCGGGCTCGGTCATCGCCGGCCTTGTCGTTCACCTGCTGAGTTCGAGCCAGCGCGACAAGCCTTTCCACCCTGCTGGGTTCCTGGCGTCGATCGTCGGCGCGGCGGTGTTGTTGTGGCTCGCGATGAAGTTCGGCTGGTTCGTCAAGTAAGCCGTTACGCGGCGGATCGGCGGGTTGCCCCCGCCGGTCCGCTGCCGCATAGCGTGGTGGATGGACACGCCGATCGATGACTTGTCGTTCGAGGACGCGCTGAAGCGCCTCGAGGAAATCGTCCGCCAGCTCGAAAGCGGCGAGGCGAAACTGGATGACGCTATCCGCCTCTACGAAGAAGGCACGCGCCTCCGTCAGAAATGTACCGAGCGGCTCGACGCGGCGCAGGCGCGAATCGAGGCGATCCGCCTCGATTCGGATGGCCGCCCCGCGGGTGTCGCGCCATTCAACGCCGCATGAGCACTGGCGCCGTGGCATCCTCCCCGTCGCTCAAGGCCGCGTTGACCCAGGTGGGTGCGGAAGTCGATCGCCGCTTCGACGTGATGCTCGCGGTGCCGGACGATCCGCGCGCTGAATTGTATCAGGCGATGCGGCACGCGGCGATCGGCGGCGGCAAGCGGCTGCGGCCATTGCTGGTCTTCGCGACCGCCGGCCTGTTCGGGGTCGACCGCGAATGCACCGCGCGCACCGCCTGCGCGATTGAGGCGGTCCATGTCTATTCGCTGATCCATGACGATCTGCCGGCGATGGACGATGACGATATGCGTCGCGGCAAGCCGACCGTGCACCGTGCTTTCAACGAAGCGGCGGCGATACTGGCGGGCGATAGCCTGCATGCCCTGGGGTTCGAATGGCTCGCCGATCCGGCGACCCATCCCGATCCATTTGTCCGCGCCGAATTGGTGCTCGAGCTCGCGCGCGCGGCGGGGCCGAGCGGGATGGCCGGCGGGCAGGCGATGGACTTGAAAGCCGAGACCGAGACGTTCGACCTCAACACGGTCACCCGGCTGCAGGCGATGAAAACCGGCGCGTTGATCAGCTGCGCGGTCGAAATGGGCGCGATCCTGGGCCGCGTCGCGCCGGAGGGGCGGACGGGCCTGCGCGGCTATGCCCGCGATATCGGACTCGCTTTCCAGATTTCCGACGACTTGCTCGATGTCGAAGGCGACGAGGAAAAGGCGGGGAAGAAGCTGCGGAAGGATGAGGGCGCGGGCAAGGAGACCTTCGTCTCGCTGCTCGGTGTCGATCGCGCGCGGGGCCAGGCACGAATGCTGGTCGACCAGGCGATCGATCATTTGCGCGCTTATGGGCAGGAGGCCGACCTGCTGCGCAGCATCGCGCGCTACGTGCTAGAGCGCGACCGCTAGCCGAAGGGAGGGGGGCATGACCATTCGCACCGGGGTCTATCCCGGCACGTTCGATCCGATCACGCTTGGCCATATGGACATCATCCGGCGCAGCGCGAAGCTGGTCGACCGGCTGGTGATCGGGGTTACCACCAACATCGCCAAGTCGCCCCTGTTCGACGACGACGAGCGAATCGAGATCGTCCGGCGAGAGGTCGCGACGATCGGCAACCCGAACATCGAGGTGGTCGGGTTCAGCTCGCTGTTGATGGATTTCGCCGACAGCCAGGGCGCGTCGATCGTCATTCGCGGCATTCGCGGCGTCACCGACTTCGAATATGAATATCAGCTCACGGGCATGAACCGTCAGCTCAATCACCGCGTCGAAACGGTGTTCCTGATGGCCGACGTGTCGCTCCAGCCGATCGCCAGCCGGCTGGTCAAGGAAATCGCAGTGTTCGGCGGCGACATCTCCAAATTCGTCACCCCGAGCGTCCGCGACGAGGTGATCGCGCGAATCGACCGCGACGGCCTGCGGCGGATTTAGCTCGCGCGAAGGCGCGAAGGCACAAGATTTTGTTCTCTGTGCCTTCGCGCGAAACCATTCTTCGTGGCTTTGCGTCTTCGTAACCGCCAAATCCCCGCGCTTCCGCGCCTCCGCCTGAATCATTATTCGGCGCGCTCACTTATGTCGGGCGCAGACGTCGCTTTGCCTCAAAAAAGCCGCACGCACTGCGCATTGGCGCTTTGCGATAATTGCTCTAAGCCCCCACACCGAACGACCGTCTTTTCCGGAGTGCCCATGCGTTTCTTTTTCGGCCTGATTGCGATGATGAGTGTCGCGATCGCCGGCAGTCCTTCGATAGCTGCCAAGAAGCAGAAGGCGCCTCCGACTCCGCCGGCACCGCAGCGGCTCACGCCGCCGCCGATGACCGACAAGGAAAACCTGCTCTATCTCGACCTGTCGACCGGTGGTCGCGTGGTGATCTGGCTGCGTCCCGATGTCGCGCCCAAGATGGTCGAGCGGGTGAAGATCCTGACTCGCCAGCATTTCTATGACGGGCTCAAATTTCACCGCGTGATCGACGGCTTCATGGCGCAGACCGGCGACCCCAAGGGCGACGGCACCGGCGGCTCGACGCTTCCCGATTTGCCCGCCGAGTTCAACTATCTGCCGCACGTGCGCGGCGCGGTGGCGGCGGCGCGCGAGGGCGCGGCACCGGACGCCTCGGCCGAGGACAAGACCAAGGCGGAAAACAGCGCCAACAGCCAGTTCTTCATCGTCTTCCTGCCCAAGCTGGCGCTCGACAAGAAGTATACCGTGTTCGGCCGCGTCATCTCCGGCATGGAATATGTCGATGCGGTCGAGCGCGGCGAACCGCCGGCGAACCCGTCGACGATCTTCCACGCCTATATCGCCGCGGACAACCCGCCGCCTTACTCGGCACCCCCGCCGCCTCCGCCGCCGCCGGCCCCCGTGCTGGCGCCTGCGCCGACGCTGACGACACCGACGCTTGGGGCCACCCCGGCGCCGGGCAAGAAGGCGCCTGCGACCAAGGCACCGGCGGCAAAAGCGCCGGCGGCAACGGCAACGGCTCCGGCTCCGGCCAAGAAGTAACCAAGACCAACTGACGCGAGGGCGGCGTGGACGTCGACCTGTTCGACTTCGACCTGCCGCCCGAGCGGATCGCACTGCGCCCGGCGAGTCCGCGCGACGCGGCGCGGATGCTCGTGCTCGATGGCGCGGGCCCCAGCGACGCCACGCGCGACCGGCTGGTCAGCGACCTGCCGGGCGAACTGCGGCGCGGCGACCTGCTGGTGTTCAACGACACGCGAGTGATCCCGGCGCAGCTCGAGGGCATACGCGGGGAGGCGCGCATCGGCGCGACGCTCCACAAACGCGAGGGGCCGCGGCGCTGGCGCGCCTTCATCCGAAACGCCAAGCGTCTGCGCGACGGCGAGACGATCGATTTCGGGGCAGGCGTCACCGCGATCGCCGCCGACCGTGCCGAGGACGGCAGCTTCGCGCTCGATTTCGCCGGTGATGAGCCGGTCGAATTGCTGCTCGAACGCGCCGGGCGCATGCCACTCCCGCCCTATATCGCCGCGCGCCGGCCGACCGATGCGCGCGACGCCGACGACTACCAGACGATGTTCGCCAACGAACCCGGCGCGGTCGCGGCGCCGACCGCCGCGTTGCACTTCACGCCCGAGCTGATGACGGCGCTGGAAGCGGCCGGGATAGGGCATGTCACGCTAACGCTCCACGTCGGCGCGGGCACCTTCCTGCCGGTCAAGGCCGAGGATACCGACGACCACAAGATGCACGCCGAATGGGGCCGCATCGACGCCGCCACCGCCGACCGGATCAACGCGACCCGTGCGGCAGGCGGCCGGGTGATCGCGGTCGGCACCACCAGCCTGCGCCTGATCGAGAGCGCCGCGGATGGTGAGGGACGGGTGCATCCGTTCGAAGGCGACACCGCGATCTTCATCACCCCGGGCGTGAAGATTCGCGGCATCGACGGGCTGATGACCAACTTCCATCTGCCGAAATCGACCCTGTTCATGCTGGTATCGGCGCTGATGGGGCTGGATCGGATGCAGGCGGCATACGCACGTGCGATCGCAGAGGGCTACCGTTTCTATTCCTACGGGGATGCGTCGCTGCTCCTTCCGTAGGTGTATTGCTGAGGGGCAAGCGCGACTTGTCTCGCACTTGCCCCTCGCTCGATTCGTTAATGCTGGGCCACGGTCGAGGTCGGAAGGCCCGCATTGCCTGCATCAGGCCCAAGCGTGTTGTTCCCGAACGAGATGATCGCCGCGGTTCCCGTCGCCTTCAGGCCCACGCTATTGGCATAGACGCTGACATTCGAGATGCGGACGGTCGTGTTGGGCGTGGCGACGATGCCGCCATTGGCGTTGCCGGCAATGGTCGAGCGATCGAGATTGACCACGGTCGGACCGCCCGCGGATCCGGCGAGGACGCCGCGTGCCGCATTGTACGAGATATTACTGTTGGTCACCGTGGCGGTGCCGCTATCGAGCACCTGGAGACCGGTTTGCGTGTCGGTGATCGTTACATGGTCCAGCACCGCGCCCACGGCGACGCCGCCATTCGGGATGATGTCCACGCCATTGCCCAGCGTGTTGGTGATCGTGACGTCGGACATGACGAGTTTGGCCCCGACGCTCGCGGCGGACGGTTCGAAGCTCACGGCGCCCACGCCGCCGGTACCCTGATTATTGATGAGTACGTTTTGCATCGTCAGCGATTTGCCGCTGAGGAATCGCACGGCATAGGTGCCGACGGTGACGCCGGCGCCGTCGATCGACAGGTTGCGCAGATACACCTTGATGGTTGGTGCCGTGGCCCCGTTCGGATCGTTGATGATGATGCCCGGAACACCCGAATTCAGGATGCCGCCCGGGTTTCCACCTTTGCCCTCACCGCAATCGAGCGTGATCGACTTGGTGATGGTAACCGAGCCGAACCCGCCCGGGTCGAGGCAGTCGATTTCGCCGCCGGCGGCCGTCTTGGAGATCGCGCCCGCCCAGGTCTTGCAGGGCGCGGTGCGGCTGCAGGGGTTCACGTCGTCGCCGACCCCTGAAATCCACGTACGGGTCGCCTGGGCGCTCGCCGGGTTGGCGAAGCACAGGCCAAAAAGCATCGCCGTAATCGCGAGCCCAAGCGTTTTAATCATATGAATCATGGCAGTTAAACCCTCCCCATTCCGGCACGGTCACGTGCACAATCGGTCAAGGACAGCGGCACACCATCCACAGCAAAGCGGAGCAGCGCTTCGAGTCCGTACCGATCACCTTAACAACTTTTTTACCAAGCTGTACATTGAAAGAGGGGTTGCACATTTAGAGAAGCGCGTCGAGTAGGGGGAGGATATCGAAAATCGACTCAAGCCGTCCTTCATCTATTTATTTTTGCGTAGAAAAATCCGTCATTATCGGAATTTGTTCATGTCTGTTTCAGTGCTGGTCGGTGCGACCCGATGCTGACGGCAAATGCGAAAGCGATGGCGAAGACTACCGCTTTGTTGCTTTTGCCGTGACCATGTACCGGTCGCGCTCGATCCATCGGCATCTGCCCCTATCGCACCGATGGCATCGGCGGCGCGAATGAGGCACATAGCAGGCCATGTCGGGGGAAATGGCGTCGCCTTGGTCCGTGAAACCATCTCGCCGCAGCGGTAACCGCTGACCCATGGCCGGTCGCGGCGACGATCCTGACGCGGAGTTGGTGGCCGGCGCAATTGCCGGCGACCGCGCGGCGTTCAGCGCGCTGCTCGAACGTCATTATGACCGCATTCACGGCCTGGCCTGGCAGTTGACCGGAACGCGCGCCGATGCCGACGATATCGCGCAGGACGTCTGTTGTGCGCTGGTCGAGCGGATCGGATCGTTTCGCGGCGAGGCCAAGTTCACGACCTGGCTGTGCGGCATCGTCTTCAATGCGTGCCGCGATTTCCATCGCCGTCGCAAATCGCTCGGCGGGTTCGCCGCGCGTCTCGCCGTGCTGGCGGGACTGGCGCGGGGGCCTGACGGGCGCGACCTGCATGACGCGATGTGGGTGAAGAGCGCGATCGCCGGCCTGCCGCCCGCCTATCGCGAAACCGTGGTGCTGGTCGCCGGGCAGCAGCTTTCGCATGCCGAGGCTGCAGCGATCCTGGGCGTGGCCGAGACCACCGTGTCGTGGCGGATCCACGAAGTACGGCGGATGCTTGCCGGGAAGGAAGCCGCCCAGGCCTGACGCTCGGCGGGAGACGCGGGAAAAAAATCTCGACCCTTGTCCAAGGAATCCCCGGCGAGCCGCGTCGAAGGGGAATGCGGACGATCCTGCCCGCTGCAACCAAGGGAGAATGATATGCCCCCTCTGTATCGGGCAGTCGCCACCGGGCTGGCGCTGACATTGCTCGCGTCTTGTGCCGGGTCCGACACCCGCCTCGCGTCCGCGTCGGACGCGGAAGGGGCGGCCAAAGCGGATGAAGGCGCCGCCGAGATCGTCGTTACCGGACGGAGCGTCCCCAATGCACAGGCGGACAGAGCGTCGCCGATATCGGCCTTCGCCCCGCCACCGCCGCCCGCACCCCCGCCTTCGTTATCCCCACCGCTACCCTCGGTGTCGTCGCCGATGATGACCACCAGTCGCTTTGCCGCGCGGGCGGCGCCCGAGCCGCGGCCCTATCCGCCTTATTATCAGGACGTCGGCCGCGACAAATTCACCAGCACTGACCAGAATGCGTTCAAGATCGTCAAGGAAGAGCCGGTTTCGACCTTCTCGCTCGACGTCGACACCGCCTCTTATTCGTTCGTCCGCGCCTCGCTCAACCAGAACACGCTGCCCCAGCCGGCGGCGGTGCGGACCGAGGAGATGGTCAATTACTTCCCCTATGACTATGCGCCCGCGCCCGGCGCGTCGCAGCCGTTCAGCACCAATGTCGCGGTGTTCCCGAGTCCCTGGACGCCCGGCCGCAAGCTCGTCCGGATCGGCGTGAAGGGCTATGAGATCGGGCGCAGGACGCGGCCGCGCGCGAACCTGGTCTTCCTGATCGACACGTCGGGATCGATGTACGCGCCCAACAAGCTGCCATTGGTCAAGCAATCGCTGGAGATGCTGCTCGATCAACTCGACGGCAATGACAGCGTCGCGATCGTCACGTACGCCGGCACCGCCGGGACCGCGCTCGAACCGACGCCGGCCAGCGAGAAGGCTAGGATCAAGGCCGTGATCGAAGGGCTGGGCGCGGGCGGCAGCACCGCCGGCGCCGAGGGTATCCGCCAAGCCTATAGATTGGCCGAGCAGCATTTCGACGCCAAGGGCGTCAATCGCGTGATCCTGACGACCGACGGCGATTTCAACGTCGGCATCACCAATCAGGACGAGCTCAAGGGCTATATCGAGCGCGAGCGCGGCAAGGGCGTGTTCCTGTCGGTGCTCGGCTTCGGCATGGGCAATTACAACGACGCGATGATGCAGATGCTGGCGCAGAACGGTAACGGCACCGCAGCCTATATCGACACGGTCAACGAAGCGCGAAAGACCCTGGTCGACGAGGCGACCTCGACTCTGTTCCCGATCGCCAAGGACGTGAAGATCCAGGTCGAATTCAATCCCCGCACCGTCGCCGAATATCGTCTGATCGGCTACGAGACGCGGATGCTCAAGCGCGAGGATTTCGACAACGACAAGGTCGATGCCGGCGATGTCGGGTCGGGCCAGACCGTGACGGCTTTGTATGAGGTCGTGCCGGTCGGCGGACCGCGCGCGAATGGCGATCTGCGCTATGCGCCGCCGGCACCAATTGCCGCAGCCGGATTGAGCGGCGAGCTCGGCTTCGTGAAGATCCGCTACAAACTGCCCAAGTCGGACACGAGCCTATTGCTGTCGACGCCGATCGACCGCCGCGTGCAATTCGCGCGGTTCGAGGACGCGCCGCAGGATGCCCGCTTCGCCACCGCCGTCGTGGGGTTCGCCGAATTGCTGCGCGGCGGCCGCTATAACGGCGCGTTCAGCTATGATGACGTGCTGCGCATGGCGAGCGCCGCGCGCGGCAATGACGAGTTCGGCTATCGGACCGAATTCATCCAGCTCGTTCGTGCCGCCAGGACCGCCAACGCCATCGCGGCGACCGGCCAATGAACTCGAACGGGGCGCTGCGCTCGCGGCGCCCCGTATCGCCGCTCGCGATCATGGCTTAGACCGGGCAGAGATTGCCGTTATAGATCGATCGATGTCCGTTCCCCGCCATCCTTGCCCCCGCGGCACCGGTCCTTGCCGGCTCGTCATTCGGGGGCGTTGAATGGCCGACGACAGCGAACTCGCCCGGCTGCTTCCCGACTCCCCGCCGCCGCGTCCCGCCGCGCGCGACGCGGCGATCGCGGCGGCGATGCGGCGGTTCGACGGCGTTCCCGATCCGGCGCCCGCCGTAGCGCCCGATCGGCGCCCGGCACGATGGGTGTCCGGCAAGCAGATCGGCGCGTTTGCCTCGATCATCCTCGTCGCCGGAATCAGCCTGTCGATCGCGCTCAACAGACCCGGCGGTCTGCAACCCGGCAAGGTCGAGCCGCCGCCGGCCGACACCGCGCCGCGCCCGGTGCCGGCGCCCGATCGGCCCGGCGCTCCGAAGCCCACGGCGACCAGTGCCACCGAAGAGTCGACACCTGCCGTCAAGCCGGAGCCGCCGATCCAAAAGCCGGTGGCACCGGCTGCTCCGGTCGTCTTGACCAGCGGCGCTGATCGTCGCGGCGGCCAGGACCAGGTATCTTCCATCGCTCCACCACCACCACCACCGCCGCCGCCTCCTGCAGCCATGGCACCGCCGCCGGCGCAGTTTGCCCGGCAGAGCGCGCCGGCGCCAGCAGCGGAGGAAAGTCCGATCGCCGCCGCCGGCCGGGCGCAGCCGAAAGCGACCGAGTCCGCAAGTCCGGTCGCCGTGGCGAGCAGGAAGGCCGATGATGAAGATGAAGGCGCCCTCGACGTTGTCGTAACGGGTGCGCGAAGACGCGCGAATGCCTATGCCGCGCGCGGCGACTGGAATGCCTGTACGGTGATCGATCCCCAGGAAAGCCTCCGCGGCTGCAAGGGCCTGATCGGCATCGGTGCGAAGGGACCGGCGGGCGAGGCGGCGGCACGTCTTTCCGATGGCCTGGCGCTCGCCTGGCGCGGCAACTTGGACGGCGCGATCGCCGCGTTCGATCAGGCTATTGCACTCAAGCCCAGATTCGCCTTCGCCTATCTCAACCGCGGACTGGCCTATCAGCGCCAGGGAGAGACCGAGCGCGCCGCGGCCGATCTCGATCTCGCGATCAAATATGCGCCCTATGCGGCGCGCGGCTATTACAATCGCAGCGTCCTGCGACGCGAGCAGGGCAACCGGCGCGGTGCTGACGCCGATGCCAATCGCGCGGTGGAGCTGGACCCGGATTATCCGGATCCGGCGCAATAAGTCCAATCGACTGCGACGATCCTAGGCCGCTGCCTCCAGCCGCGCCACCAAGGCGGCAAAGCGGGCGTCGAGCTTTTCGGCATGCCCCCGGACCGCGAGCCCGATCACGCGGGTCGAGCCGGCGGTGTCCGCCACTTGGTCCAGCGCGGCGGAGATTGCCGTGATCGCCTCCTCGGAGGTGCGGACATTGTCGGCAATGCCGATCGAACTGCGCTGGATCGTGCCCACCGCCTGATGCTGCTGATGGGCAGTCGTCGCCGCCTTTCCGACGGCATCGAGCAGGGCGGCCATGATACCGTCCACATGATCGACCAGTGCGACTGTCTCGCGCACGGCCGAGGAGACGCCATCGACGCGCCCCTTGATCGCCGACGTGGTGTCGCCGACCTGCTTGGCCAATCCTTTCACTTCGCCCGCAACCACGGCGAAGCCGCGTCCCGCCTCGCCGGCGCGTGCCGCTTCGATGGTGGCGTTGAGCGCCAGCAGGTTGGTCTGGCCGGCGATCTGGGCGATCAGATCGGCCGCTTCGCGGATCAGATCGACGTTGCGGACGAGGTTGCCACTGGTGCCTCGCGCTCGGGCCGATTGCTGGCTTGCGTCGTTTGCGGCGACGCGTGCCCGCTCGGAAGCCGTACCGATCTCGCCGATCGAGGAGGAAAGCTCGGTCAGTGTGTCGGAGATGGATTGGGTCGCGCGGCTTGCCTCGTGCGAGCGGTCGCGGATCGCGCCGGTTTGGGCCTGCTGGTCGGCGATAACGGAAAGCATCGTATCGGCGCTGCGTTCCAGCGCGCCGGCGGACTCGATCAGATCGGTGACGAGACTGGCCAGCGACCGGCGCAATTCTTCCGCGACGTGGCGCTGGCTGTCGCGCAGTTGGACCTCGTGGCGTGTTTGTTCCTCGATTGCGTGGGAGGCGAGCTGATCGGCGCGGACTCTCGCCTCCTCGGCCTGGCGGAGCGCGCTGGCCGTCTCGGCGGCGCTCCGTTCGGCGCGGCCTGCCTCGGCTTGCGCGGCACGCATACTGTCCTCAAGGCGTCGGCGCGACCGGAGGATCAGCCGCAGCAACCAGGCGGAGGTCAGCGCGAAGGCGCCTCCCACCGCGAGCAGAATCGGCAGGATGCCGCGCAACGCGTCCTGTCCCGCGGTGGCCAGCGGCCAGACGATCGTCCCGATCGGCACATTCCCGGCATCGCGCACCGTCAGGCGATTGGACGCATCGCCCGTCATCGACGACCAGCCGATACTGGCCAGGCCATAGGCTTCGCCCCATGCCGACAGCAGTCGGGTATCCAGTTCGCGCACCAGCACGAGATAGCGTAGCCGCCCCACTTGCCTGGGCCGCAAAAGCGGCAGGATCGCCATGCCCGAAATCACCGCCGGGCGACCCTGAAAACGGACCGGAAAGGCAGTACCGGTGGTCATCTTTTCAGCTATGCGCTGGTTGTGCGGAAGGTGCGACAACAGGGTAGCAAGGCTGCTGCCGATAGCCCCGGCAAGCGGTACCGGCGTCCCCTTGCCGTTGGGCGGGCAGGCCCAGAGCACGGTACCCCGATCGTCGATGATATAACTGTGCATCGGATAGGAAAGGTTGGTGCGGGCCCATTCCGCATCGACGCGACCATAGATGTGATCGACGGCGTCGTCCCAATGGGCGGTAGTCGACGTGGAATCGGCCAGGCTCCGCGTCTCGCGCTTGACGACGCCGGAGACCAAAGCATGCATGGTAGCGGATTCGTTGCTGTCGACACGATGGACCAGTGAGGCGACGACCAATGCGGCGCCGGTCACCGCCAGACCGATCAGGGTCAGCAGCGGGGCAAGCAACCCGTCAAATTTCTTCCCGACCGCGCCCAACTCACGCTCCCCGTAACTGCGGCAGCTTACTAAAAGTTGGTTATCGTGCCCTTAAGGATGGCTCCGTAATCCTACCGAGGTCTGGGCGGGCGAGCCAGTTTCCGGTCGGCGCGATCGGTCTCGAATTTTCGCGACTAGATGCAACGGTCCGGCACGATGCGTGCTGTTACTTTCCGTGCCTTCGACATAAAACGCACGCGTGATCCTCTCCTACGCCCCGATTTCGCTCGCCGATTCCCCAGCAGGGTCCAGTGTGCTCGTCGCGGCGATATCCTGGCTGCAGGACCTGCTGCTCGGCACGGTTGCGACGTCGATCGCGGTGATCGCGATCGCCGCGATCGGGTTCGGAATGCTCACCGGACGAGTGAATATCCGCCATGGCGCGACCGTCATCCTCGGCTGCTTCATTCTGTTCGGCGCATCGACCATCGTCAACGGAATGCGCTATGCGGCCAGTGGCGTCGGGGGGTATGATCCGCCGCCGGCAATCGTCGCCGCGCCTCCGCCTCCGGCCCCGCCGCGCGCCCAGCCGACCGGGGTGCCGGCCCCCTATGATCCCTATGCCGGCGCGTCGGTTCCGCTCCGATAGCACATATCGCCGGTCAGTGGTTGTTGCCGAGCCCGGCGCACTGGGGCACAGCCTGTTCCATGCCGCCGAATCGCTTTACGCCAGCCATCCGCCGCGGCTTCGCCCTGGCCTCGCCGACTCTCGTGCTGGCCCCCGCCTTGCTGGCGGTCGGCTTGTCCCGTCCGGCGGCCGCGCAGAACGACAATCGCGTTCCCGTTCCGCTCGGCAGCAAGAAGAACGCGCCGGTGTCGATCGCCGCCCCCCCGATCCTGGTGGTCGAGCCGGTGGCGATGATGATCGCGGCGTTCGACGCGGACGGTGATGGCCGCGTGACGCGCGACGAGATGCGCAAGGGTGTGGCGAAAAGCTTCGACGCGATCGATACAGGTCACACCGGCAAGCTGGGCTATATCGCCTTTTCCGACTGGGCGCAGAAATGGCTGGGGGATCCCAATGCGCTGCCGGGCGCGTACGAGACCGACGCCGACAGCGACAACCAGATCACGCTGGCCGAGCTCCAGGCGAAGTTCGACCAGATCTTCACGCGGCTCGACAAGGACAAGGATGGCGTCCTGACGCGTGCCGAACTGCTGACGATCCGTGCCTTCCCGATGGGCGACGGCGGGAAACGCGGGAAACGAGGCGGATAATCGTGCTAGCCGCTCGGCATCCATATCAATTGGTCATTTTCGATTTCGACGGGACGCTGTCCGACAGCGGCCAATGGTTCCTGTCGATCGTCGACGATCTCGCCGAGCGTTTCCGGTTCCGCAGCGTCCATCCCGACGAGGTGGAGGGATTGCGCAAGCGCACCACACGCGAAGTGATCGACCATCTCGGTATCTCGCGCTGGAAATTGCCGCTGATCGCGCGCCACGTCCGTGCGCGGTTCGGCCGGCACACGGACCAGATCCACTTGTTCGACGGCGTTCGCGACATGCTGCGGACGATCGATGAGGCCAAGGTCAGGATGTTCGTCTGCTCGTCCAACTCGGAAGCCAATGTCCGGGCCATCCTCGGGGCCGAGGATTCGGCACGGATCGAACGTTTCTTTTGCGGCTCGGGCCTGTTCGGCAAAGTGCGAAAGTTCCGCCAGGCAATCAAGGCGAGCGGCCTTCCAACCGGCGCGATCCTGTCGATCGGCGACGAAACCCGCGACATCGATGCCGCGCGCGCGGTGGGGATCGGTGCCGGCGCCGTATTATGGGGCTATGCCAATCCCGAGATGCTGCTGGCGATGAAGCCCGACGCGACCTTCGCAGCGCCGCAGGACGTCGTCGACTATCTGACCTGAGGTCGACAAGACCGCAGGCCCGTCGCTAGAGCGGCCGGCATGACTCCCCGTTTCGATTTCAAAATCCACGCCACCGACGGCAAGGCGCGCACCGGCGAGATCGCGATGCGGCGCGGCACGATCCGCACGCCTGCCTTCATGCCGGTCGGTACCGCCGCCACGGTCAAGGCGATGAAGCCGGATGATGTCCGCGCGGCCGGTGCCGACATCATCCTGGGCAATACTTATCATCTGATGCTCCGCCCGACGGCCGAGCGTGTCGCGCGGCTGGGTGGGTTGCACCATTTCATGGGCTGGGACAGGCCGATCCTGACCGATAGCGGCGGCTATCAGGTGATGAGCCTGTCCGAGCTGACCAAGCGCGACGAGAATGGGGTCGAGTTCAAGAGCCATCTCGACGGTACGCGGCATCTGATGAGCCCCGAACGGTCGATGGAGATCCAGCGGCTGTTGGGATCGGACATCGTCATGGCGTTCGACGAATTGGTCCCGACCACCTCGACGCCCGAGGTCCAGGCGGCGGCGATGGCGCGCTCGATGCGTTGGGCGCGACGCTCGCGCGACGCTTTCCTTTCCGGCGGCGAGCATGCTGACAACGCCGCGCAATTCGGCATCCAGCAGGGCGCGCTCGACGAGCAATTGCGGGGGCAGAGCGCGGCGGCGCTGACCGAAATCGGGTTCGATGGCTATGCCATTGGCGGGCTAGCAGTGGGCGAGGGGCAGGCGGCGATGTTCGGCTGCCTCGATTTCGCGCCCGGGCAATTGCCGGCGGACAAACCCCGCTATTTGATGGGGGTGGGCAAGCCCGACGACATCGTCGGCGCGGTCGAACGCGGGGTCGACATGTTCGATTGCGTGCTGCCGACGCGCTCGGGCCGCACCGGCCAGGCATTCACGCGGACGGGTCCGATCAACATCCGCAACGCGAAGTTCGGCGAGGATCAGGGGCCACTCGATCCCGAGTGCGGCTGCCCGGTCTGCGCGACCTGGGAACGCGCCTATCTCCATCATCTCGTGCGCGCCGGCGAGATTCTTGGCGCGATGTTGATGACCGAGCACAACATTTGGTTCTACCAGGCGTTGATGGCGGACTTGCGCGCAGCGATCGCCCAGGGAACGCTCAACGCATTTGCGAGCGGATTCCGGGCGCGCTACGGTCAGGGACGAGGAGAGTAAGCGTGACCGACAAGCCCGAAGAAGAGAATGAGATCATGGCCGCCGCGCGGATCGCCAAGGAGCGCCAAAAAGGCGCCGAAGGCACGCCTGAGCCGGCGAAGCTCAGCAAATGGGGCATCGCGGCGCTGGGCGCGGGGGTCGGGTCGGCTGCGATCGCCGCGGCGGTGCTCTACGCCAATCGCAACAAGAAGCGTGGATGACGACCGACGCCTGATCGCCGATGCCTATCGTTGGCAGCGAAGGCTCGGGCATCGGATCATCGAGACGCGATATTGCGGGATCGTCGTCGATCTGGCGCGGCCCGACCTGTGGGATGCCAACCACGCTGACAATGTAACGGCCGAGGACGATGCGGCGATCGACGCCGTACTGGCGGCCCTAGACGAGAATCTCGGGCATTCGGACTGGCGCGTCGTTCACAGCGACTGCTTTACGCCCGAGCGCTTCCTCGCGCGGCTCGCCTATCTGGGCTTCGAGGAGCGACCGGTAGTCGTTCAGATGGCGTGTGACCGGCTCAAACCGACCGGCGGTGCGGACATCGACATCGTCGAAGTCCGCGAACAGGCGGATTGGGATGCCCTCACCAATCTGGTGCTGGTCGATGTCGAGGAAGGCAAGAGGACCGGGCATCTCGACCTCGACGCCGACTTCGTCTTGGACATGGTGAGTAATTACCGGCTCAAGACTCCAGACTATAACTTCCACCTCGTGTGGCGTGGCGATCGCGCGGTGGCGTACGGCGCCATGGCGATAGCTCCCAACGGCATGGGAATGATCGAGGATCTGTTCACGCTGCAATCCGCGCGGCGGCAGGGGATCGCCTCGGCGCTGATCGCGCATTTCGACCGCACGATGCGCGGCGCCGGCGCCCGTGGCGTCTTTCTGGGCGCAGTGGCCGAGGAAGAAGCGAAGCGCCTCTATTACAATCTCGGCTTCCGTCCGGTCATGCTGACGCGCTGCTGGGTGAAGCAGGTGTCGCCGGGCGATTGACTCGCGCCGCTTTAGCGCGACACATCACTGCCATCCTCACCTCCTTTGCGGAGAATTGAATGCGTCTGACTCGTGCCGCCCTGTTGATGGGCGCCGCCCTGATTCCCGTCGCTGCCACCGCCGCCACGCCTGCCAGGAAACCCGCGCCCAAAGCGGCATCGGCTGCTAGTGCCACTGCCGTCAAGCCGATCGCCTATACCGTCCGGACGCTCGCCAACGGCCTGCGCGTCTATGCGATCCGCGATACCAAAACCGCGAATGTGTCGGTTCAGGTCTGGTACGATGTCGGCTCGAAGGACGATCCCAAGGGGAAATCCGGCTTCGCGCACATGTTCGAACACCTGATGTTCAAGGCGACGAAGAACTTGAAATCGGAGAATTTCGACCGTCTGACCGAGGATGTCGGCGGGTACAACAACGCGTCGACCAACGACGATTACACCAATTATTTCGAAGTCGTCCCGGCCAACCATCTCGAACGCCTGCTGTTCGCCGAGGCCGATCGCATGGCGAGCTTGGTGGTCGAACCGGTCAGCTACGCCTCCGAGCGCGATGTGGTGAAGGAGGAGCTTCGCCTGCGCACGCTGGCGACGCCGTACGGCAAGCTCTATTCGATCTATTATCCCGAGATCAGCTACCGCGTGCATCCCTATGCGCGACCGGGGATCGGTAGTCTGGAGAATCTCGAGGCCGCGACGATCGACGACGTCCGCGCCTTCCACGCCACTTATTACCGGCCCGACAATGCAGTGCTGGTGGTCGCCGGCAATTTCGACCCGGCGCAGTTGAACCAATGGGTCGACAAATATTTCGCCGGGATCAAGCGCCCCGATCGCCCGATCCCGCGCGTGACCGTCACCGAGCCGCCGCGCACTACCGCGACGCGCCATACGGTCTATGAGCCCAACACGCCGCTCCCCGCGGTGCTGATCAGCTACCAGGTGCCGTCGGACAACAATCCCGACATTCCGGCGCTGACTCTGCTCGACGCGATCCTGTCGCGCGGTGACAGCTCGCGGCTGTACCAGGATCTGGTCTATCGTGATCAGCTCGCGCAATCGGCCAATACCTTCCTCGACACCAAACAGGGCACTGGCTCGTTCGTCGTCACCGCGACGATGGCCGACGGCAAGAGCGTTACTGACGGCGAGAAGGCGTTGCACGCCGAAATCGCCCGGGCCCGCGACACTCTGGTGACACCGGCCGAACTGACCCGCGCCAAGAACCAACTGATTACCGCCACGATCGAAAGCCGCGAGACCGCCGACGGCAAGGCTTCGACGATCGCGCGATCGGTGATCATCGACGGCGATCCCGCCGCCGCCGACCAGCAGCTCGCGGCGATCGGCAAGGTGACCGCCGCCGATATCCAGCGCGTCGCGCGCAAATACCTGACGGACAGCGGCTCGGCGCTGATCAACTATATGCCCGCCGAAATGGCGCCCAAGGATGGGCCAAAAGGCGACAAGATCGCGGTCCCCGATAGCGTCGAGGTCGCCGAGCTCAAGACACCGGGCAATGTCGAGGTGATCAAGCCGGCCAGCGACGCCGATCGCGTCGCCGTGCCCGCGCCGGGCAAACCGGTGGTCGCTGCGCTGCCCGCGCCAGTGACGATGACGCTGGCCAACGGCCTGAAGCTGATCGTGGTCGAGAAGCACGATCTGCCGCTGATCACCACGCAAATCCTCGCCAATGGCGGTGGCGCCGCCGATCCGGCCGACCGCGCTGGGCTCAACAGCCTGACCGCCGACCTGATGACCAAGGGCACCAAGACACGCTCGGCGACGCAAATCGCCAATGAGGTCGAGAAACTCGGCGGATCGATCAGCTCGGCGGTGGGCTGGGATGCCGCGGCGGTGACGTTGGAGGTCAAGTCGGACCAGATCGCGCCTGCAATGACCGTGCTCGCCGACGTCGCGCGCAACCCGGTGTTCACCGCGGAGGAACTCGAGCGCGACCGTGCGCAGACCATCGATGGCGTCCAGGTCCAGCTCAAGAATCCGGGCCGGCTCGCCTCGCTGGTCGCGGCGCGGACGGTGATGGGCGACCAGCCGTACGGCCATCCCATCACGGGCACGCCAACGTCGCTCAAGGCGATAACCCGCGCCGACGTGCAAGCGGCCTACGCGCAAACCTGGGCGCCGGGTCGCGCAACATTGGTGATGGTCGGCGACATTACACCGACCGCCGCGAAGAAGCTGGTCGAAGCCAATTTCGGGAGCTGGAAGCCCCGAGTGCCCACCGTTCCCTGGAATGAATTTCCGCGGGCACCGGTGATCCCCGCACCCAAGATCATCGTCGTCGACATGCCCAATGCTGGCCAGGCTGGTGTCGTCGTCGCGCGGCCGGGCATCGCGCGCAGCGATCCCGATTTCTATGCGGCCAGTGTCGCCAACGCGACGCTGGGCGTCGGCTTCTCGTCGCGGCTCAACCAGGAAATCCGCATCAAGCGTGGCCTGGCTTATGGCGCGGGCAGCGGCATCGCGGCGCGGCGCCAGCCGGGCTATGTCGCGGCCAATACCCAGACCAAGAATCCTTCGGCCCCCGAAGTGGTGGGGCTGATCATCGACACGATGAAGGGGATGGGATCCGCGCCGGTGCCGAATGACGAGCTCGCGTCGCGCAAGGCGGTGCTAATCGGCGATTTCGGCCGCGAAACCGAAACGACCGGCGGCATTGCCGGCGTGCTGGGCGATTATGTCGTCGAGAATGTGCCTTTGTCCGAACTCAAGGCGTTCACGCCCAAGGTCGAAGGCGTCGACGCGGCGGCGGTGCAGCGCGTCGCGCAACGGCTGCTCGACCCGACCAACGCCAGCGTGATCGTGGTCGGCGACGCGAAACTGTTCCTCGACGATCTCCGGAAGAAATATCCCAATGTCGAGGTGATCCCGGCGGATAAGGTCAATCTGGACAGCGTGTCGTTGAAATAGGGTTCGTCCAACCCGTCATGCCGGGCTTGTCCCAGCATCCAACGTGCAACGACGGACGTCTTCCGTTGGGAGAGTTGGACTGCGGCACAAGGCCGGGGCGACGGTTTTGAAGGTGTCGTCGAATAGTGGAAATTAACGTCGGGGGGACGGTTTCCCGTTCCCCCCGACGCCCCCCTCCGAGCTTAACGAGCGGCCGGTAGCCAGCTCAGATCGAGTCCTTCGTAGCGGTCGACATAATTGGCCGCGCGCAGCAGCCCGCGTTCGTTGGTGAAGGTAACGCGCCCATTCTCGCGCGCGATCAGCCCTTCTTCCTCGATCTGGCGCAGCATGCGATTGACATGGACCGCGGTCAGGCCGGTCGCGTCGCCGATCTCTTCCTGGGTCAAGCCGATCGTGAACGTGTCGCCGATCGACTTGTCGCCCGCGCGCAGGCGGTTGCGCATATCGATAAGCACCGCGGCGACGCGCGCCTTGGCAGAGGTACGGCCGAGTGCGGCAAGCCGGTCGGTCAGCGCGGCGCGCTCGATCTGGCTGTAGACCAGCAGCAGCGCCGCGAGCCGCGGGTGCGCGGTGATGGTCTCGCTCAGCGCGGCGCGTTCGAACGGCGCGACGATGCCGTCGCTGAGCGCGGTGAGCGTCTCGGGCGTCTCGCGATAAACCAGGCTCGACAAGGCAATCACGTCGCCTGGGAACAGGAAACGCAGAATCTGGCGACTACCGTCATCGAGCAGCGTCGATGACATCAACATGCCCTTACGGACGATGAACATCTCGCCGGCGCGATCATTCTCCCGCTGGATCGTTGCACCCCGTCGGATCGGCCGCTCGCGCTCCTCGAGTCGTTCGAGTGCCGCATGTTCTGCCGGGGTAAGGGTGACCAGATCGCTCAATCTTTCGGCGAAACAACTGCCTGACACGTCGACGCAAACTCCCCCGGACCTCGGAGGCGTACAGAGCAGCGTGCGCGGACCTGTGCATTAAAGTCGATCAATGAACGTTACAGGTCTGTTGCGCTTGCTTGCGGCGTGGCGGGCGATAGAAGCCTTTGGATGGACCGTATCCTCATTCGCGGCGGCAATCGCCTGACGGGCAAACTGCCGATTTCGGGCGCCAAGAATTCGGCGCTGACGCTGATGCCCTGCGCCCTCCTGACCGAAGAGCCGGTCACGCTGCGCAACCTGCCGCGGCTCGCCGATGTCGACAGCTTCGGGCATCTGCTCAACCAGCTCGGTGTGTCGACTGAGATCGAAGGCGCGCGCCCGAGCGATTTCGGCCGCGTCATGACGATGCGCGCCGGACGACTCACCTCGACCGAGGCACCCTACGATATCGTGCGCAAGATGCGCGCGTCGATCCTGGTGCTGGGGCCGCTGGTGGCCCGCGCGGGCGAGGCGACCGTGTCGCTGCCTGGCGGCTGCTCGATCGGCAACCGCCCGATCGACCTTCATCTGAAAGCGCTGGAGTCGATGGGAGCGCAAATCGAGCTCGCCGCCGGCTATGTGAAGGCCATCGCCCCCGGCGGGCGCCTGCCCGGGGGCCGTGTCGCCTTTCCGATCGTCTCGGTCGGCGCGACCGAGAATGCGCTGATGGCGGCGGTGCTCGCCAAGGGTGGCACGGTGATCGAGAATGCCGCGCGCGAGCCCGAGATCGTCGATCTGTGCAATTTGTTGCTCGCGATGGGTGCGTCGATTTCGGGCGTCGGCACCGAGCGGCTTGAAATAGAAGGCGTCGATCGCCTCCACGGCGCCACTTATCGCGTGATGCCCGATCGCATCGAGGCGGGCAGCTATGCCTGCGCCGCGGCGATCACCGGCGGGTCGGTCGAGCTGGTCGGGGTCAAAGCCGACGACATGCGCGCGACGATCGCCGCGCTGATCGACGCCGGCGTCAAGGTCGAGGAAAAGGGTAGCTCGCTGTTCGTCTCGTCGGACGGCAAGCTCAAGCCGTTGACCTTGTCGACCGCGCCGTTCCCCGGCTTCGCCACCGACATGCAGGCGCAGTTCATGGCGATGTTGTGCAAGGCCGATGGCGCCAGCGTGCTGACCGAGACGATCTTCGAAAATCGCTACATGCACGTGCCCGAGCTGGCGCGGATGGGGGCGGACATCCAGGTCCGCGGCCGCACCGCGGTGGTGCGCGGCGTCGACCATCTGATCGGCGCGCCGGTGATGGCGACCGATCTGCGCGCGTCGATGAGCCTGATCATCGCCGGGCTGGTCGCCGACGGCCAGACGGAGGTCAGCCGCGTCTATCACCTCGACCGCGGCTATGAGCGGCTCGAGGAGAAATTGTCGGCGGTCGGCGCCGATATCGAACGCGTCGGCGACGGCTGACCGCATGGTAAGGGGGTTCAGTTCGACGCTCAGCGATCGCCAGGCGCTCTGGGCGTTCGTGCTGGGCTGCATCGCGGTGACCGCGGGCGTGCTGATGCACGTGCCGATGTTCCTGATGGGCCGGACGATGCACTATCGGCTCGCCGGCATGGCGATGGGCTGGGACATGATGCTCGGCATGGGGCTGATCATCGCCGGTGTCGGCGTCGCGGCTTACGGTCTGTTACCGCGCGGAATCGGCAAGCAGCGTGCCGAAAGCGGGGCGATCGAGATTTCCGCGCCTGAGGACGCGCCGCTGAGTTGGGCGCATTGGCGGCTGATGCTGGTGTTGGTCGTGGCGCTGATCATCGACGTGATGAAGCCCGCCTCCCTGGGGTTCACCGTCCCCGGCATGGTCAGCGAATATGGCGTACCCAAAGCGACGGTCAGCTTGGTGCCGTTCTTCGCGTTGATCGGCACCGTGACGGGCTCGGTGCTGTGGGGCGTGATCGCCGACATTTATGGTCGCAAGGCGTCGATCCTGTTGTCGGCGGTGATGTTCGTCGGCACCTCGATCTGCGGCGCGATGCCCAGCCTCGCCTGGAATATCGGCATGTGCTTCATGATGGGCGCGGCGGCCGGTGGGATGCTGCCGGTGACCTATGCCCTGCTCGCCGAGATGATGCCCAACAAGCATCGCGGCTGGAGCCTGGTGCTGGTCGGCGGGCTCGGCGCGGTCGGCGGCTATTTCGCGGCGAGCGGCTTTTCCGCCGTGCTGCAGCCGATCTTCGGCTGGCGGATCCTGTGGCTGCTCAACCTGCCGAGCGGGCTGCTGCTCGTCCTGCTCGGCGGGCTCATTCCGGAGTCCGCCAAGTTCCTGCTGGCGCGCGGTCGCGAGACGGAAGCGCGGGCGGTGATGGCGCGGTTCGGGTCGACTGCGAAGCGACTGGCAGCACTGCCGCCGCTGCCGGCGGGGACGGTGGGCCACGCGCTGACCGGGGCCAAGCTGGTCGGCAAGCTCGCCGCCTTGTCGATCGCGGCGATCGCCTGGGGACTGGTCAATTTCGGGTTGCTGCTGTGGTTGCCCGCCGATCTCGTCGCCAAGGGATATTCGGTCGCGCTGTCGAGCAAATTGCTCGCCGAATCCGCGCTGATCGCCTTTCCGACGGTGTTCGTCGCGGCGCTGATGTACAGCCGCTGGAGCACCAAATGGTCGCTCGTCACGATGATCGGCGTCACGCTGCTCGGGCTGGTCGGGGTGCTGCGCCTCGAGCTTGCGGGGATCGGCAGCCCGGTCTTGCCGGTGGCGTTGCTGATCGTCGGATCGAACGGGATCATCGCGATCCTGCTGCCCTATACCGCGGAGAGTTTTCCGCTACGCGTCCGGGGCCGCGCGACGGGCTGGGTCGCGGCGTGTACCAAAGGCGGCGGTGTCGCCGCGCAGGCGCTCAGCATCACCGCTTTGGTCCCGGCGATGGGCGTCACCGCGGGGCTGATCATCGTGCCGACGGCGCTCGCGCTCGGGCTGTGCGCCTGGTTCGGCCGCGAAACCAAGGGCAGGGACCTGCGTCTCCTGGACGATGCGGTGGCCGGCTGACGCTCAGAATGGCGCGATTGCCGTTGCGTAATGCGCCATCGCCATCGTCGTCAGCTGCGCGTTGACGCGAATGCAGCTGGCGAAAGTGCTGGCATCGGTGACGAGCACGTTGGCGGTGCCATGGACGCGGCAATCGAGATCGACCACGCCGTGCTCGCGATCCTTTCCGCGGGCATTGCCGCCCTGGGGATGCGAACTCGACAAGGTGATGTCGTCGGCCTCGCTGATCGCGTTTTCGAAAAAGGCATCGACATCGTCGCCCGGCTTGAGCGTCTGACCGCGCGCGAGCGCTGGATAGACTTCCTCCGCGCCGGCCGCGAAATGAACCTTGGTCAGTGCGGACAGCGCGCGTTTGATCAACGGAATTTCGACATCATCGCGCAGTTTGAAGCTCAAGCCTGAATCGATCAGCTGCCCGCAGCGATCGGCCGGGATCAGGATGCCCGCCGACGCCAGCCGGCCGTAATTGCGCATCCGCTGGGCATGATCGCCGAACCAGCCGGGCATCAGGGTCGACATGCTCATCGGCGGCTGGAAATGCGATTCGAGCAGGAAGTCGCCGCGATCGACATAGGTCGCCATCTGGTCCTCGTCCCAGCTGCGCATCGACTGTTCACCGGGCATCAGCGCGACCACCGGGCAGGCGATGTTGAGCGAGATGCCGGTGCCGGTACCGTCGATCCCACTCGCCGCGAGGATCCGGCTCGATGCCATCGTGCCCGCGGCGACCACCACGCCTTCGCGCGCGCGGATGAAATGTTTGCGCCCGTTGGCCAGCACGACCTCGACCCCGGTCGCACGGCGCTTGTCCCAGTCCAGCGGCGTTTCCCAGCGGATCGCGGTGACGGCGGTGTCGGCGAGGATGTGGGCGCCGCTCCTGCGCGCATCGAGCAGGAAGGACTGTGCCATCCCCTGTTTGCGACCATAGGGGCAACCGGTGTTGCAATAGCCGCAATAGGCGCACGCCGCGCCGGCGCTGTCGGGGCCGTAATTCTTGCTGAACCAGGGCGTCGGCGACGCCTGATCACCGGGAAGGCCCGTCGCCGCTGCATGCGCCGCCCAGCCCCGTTGCAGATGCGGGCCGTTGTTGCGCCCGGCGCGCGGGTCGATCGGACCGACCGACAAACGTTCTTCCACTGCACGATAAGCGGCATCGAACCGGTCGCGGTCGACCGGCGCGCCGAGCTCGGCCCATTTAGCGAAGATGTCGGGCGCGTCGGGATGAGTCAGCCCGGACTGGTTGACGCGCAGGCAGATGCCGTTGTTGAGCACGGTCGATCCGCCGACGACGCGGCCCTGGAACACGACGACATCATGATCGCGACTGGTCTGCACACCGCCATCGACGAACAGGCGCGCGGTCATTTCCCATTCGCGATGGTTGATTTTGGATGAGGGGTAGAAGGGGCCCGCTTCCACCACCAGCACGTCATGCCCTTGCGCCGCCAGCGTCGCCGCCGCGACAGCGCCGCCGGCACCCGATCCGATCACGATAACCCCGGCTTCGTCAGGTGCCTCGGTCAGGATGTCGGCATCGGTCAGGTCGCGGCCGGGAAAATCAGTGATCGGCACCTCGCCCGGCGCGCTACGGTCACGATGGGCTGGCAGAGTGAAGCCGATCTGCGCGAGCACCGGATTGTCGCGATTGTCGTCCTGGGTCTCGCCCTGCCAATGCCCGTAATAGCCGGCATAGACCACGCTCCGCACGCGGGCGAGGTCCTGCATCAGGTCGTTGCGCGTGCGCTCGAGTCGCCGGGCGACTTGCCGTGCGCGCCAGGCCGGGCTGAGGATCAGGAACAACGGCCCGCCCATCACCAGGCAGAGCAGATAGAGGCTGAGCCCGATTTCTGTCGCCTTGCCGCCCTTCACCAACGCGAACTGACGCTGGAGGTTGGCGACCACCTGGCTCGACGGAATCGCCATGTCGACATCGTGGAATAGCGCTTCGGCCAGCGCCTTCAGAATCGCGGCCTGGACGAAATTGAACGGCTTCCCCATGCCCTTACTCCCCGCTGCAAGGTCAGTCGGGGGCGGTCATAGCCGGTTTGTTCGCGACCCGAAATCGCGTTCGACGTCACAATGGGGCGAAATTCCCCTCCCGCTCGCGGGAGGGGTTTGGGGAGGGGGTGTCGACGGGTCCGCACATGGGGGACGGGCCCTCCCCAGCCCCTCCCGCAAGCGGGAGGGGAGAAGAGGCCTAAGCTTCCCACCATCCGTCTTTATTCGGTGTCCACCATGGCGCGCCGGCGGCGATCCGGGCGGCGAGCCCGGGTTGCCGCGACAGCACGAGCGGCAGGCCGGTTTGCGCCGCCAGGCGTTCGACGTCGGCGTCGGAGAAGTCGGTCGGCACCCCGCCCGCCTCGCGACAGGCGAGACGATAGAGCTCCATCTCCTGCCCCCAGAAATAAAGCGACGCCGCGCCGATTTTGGCCTGGAGGCGGTGGACGTCGCTCCATTTGCCGGGCTCGACGACCTTGGCCCAGATATCCCCCTGGAGGCTGTCGACCGAGGAGTCGGGGCGCCAGTCGAACGCGTCGGCATTGACGATCGTTACCTTGGCCCTGGCGTCGCCGGGCAATTGGCCGAACACGCCTTGCTCGGCGATCAGCGCGATCACGTCGGGATCGCGCTCGATGACGGTGACGCGCTCGACCGCCGGGTTCAGCGCGATATTGGCCGCCGCCCAGCCCATGCCTAGCCCCAGAACCACGGTATGGCCGCGGGCAGCGGCGATACCGATTTCCTGGCTTTCGACCTCCATCGGGACGATCGACATCCAGGTGGCGTCCCCGTCCCGCACCGGTCCGGTCAGCGCGGCGCAGCCCAGCATGGGATAGGTCTCGCCCCAATAGCCCCGGCTGCCCGGCACGAACACGACCCGCACCGACCATTCGCCCCAGACACCCGCGCGATAGTGCGGCAGCCACAGGCTGGTTGCGAACTGGCCGAGCAGGTCGGCCGGGCTGAACGTTTCGGCGTCGAACGTCACCAGATGATCCGCAAGATCCGCGCGATGCTGTCCGGCTGGGCGCTCACACCGTCTCCAGCGCCGCTTCGAAATCGGCGATCAGGTCGTCCGCATCCTCGACGCCGATCGAAATGCGGACCAGATTATCGGTGATCCCCAGCGCCTGCTTGCGCGCGTCGGGCACCGACAAATGCGTCATCCCGGCGGGGTGGGAGGCGAGCGTTTCGGTGCCGCCCAGGCTGACCGCCAACTTGGCGATCTTGAGCGCGTCGAGGAACGCGAACGCCTCTTTCTCGCCGCCCTTGAGATAGAGCGAGAAGGTCGACCCGGCGCCCGAACAATGGCGCTCGTAAATGTCGGCCTGGCGCTTGTCCTTGCCGTCCTTGAGGAAGCCGAGATAGCCGACCTTCTCGACCTTGGGATGGTTGCGCAGGAATTCGCAGACCTTGGCGGCGTTTTCGCCGGCGCGGCTCATGCGCAGTTCGAGCGTCTCCAGGCTGCGCAACAGCATCCAGGCGGTGTTGGGATCGCAGATCGTGCCGATCGTGTTGCGCATCAGCCGGATCGTGTTGATGTGTTCCTTGGTCCCGAGCACGCCACCCGCGACCAGGTCCGAATGCCCGCCGGCATATTTGGTCAGCGAATAGACGACGATGTCGGCGCCGTGTTCGAGCGGCTTGTGCCACAATGGCCCCAGGAAGGTATTGTCGATCGCGATCGGCGGCTTGTTGGCGCCGGTGAAGATCGCGTCGCGGCTGGCGGCGACCGCCTGGACGTCGACCAAGGCGTTGGTCGGATTGGCTGGGCTTTCGAGATAGATCAGCGCGACATTGCCCGACGCCGCTTTCGACAGCACCGCGTCGATCTCCGCGCGCGTCGCGCCCGCCGGGAAATCGAGCCAGTGGACCCCGAATCGGCCCAGGATCCGGGCGATCAGCGTCTCGGTCGCGGCGTAGAGCGGACCCGAATGGACGATCGTGTCGCCCGGTTTGACCATCGCCAGGAACAGAGTGGCGATCGCCGACATGCCCGAGGAGAAAGCCAGCGCGTCCTCGGCGCCTTCCCAGATGCCGAGCCGGTCCTCGAGGATTTCCTGGTTCGGCCCGTTGAAGCGCGAATAGACCAGCCCCTCGGCGCCGCCCGGACGTTTGCCGGTGACGCCCTCGAAATGGCGCTTGCCCGCGGCCGCATTCGGGAAGACGAAGGTCGAGGTCAGGAAGATCGGCGGCTTGAGCGATCCTTCGGACAGCATCGGGTCATAACCATGGCCCATCATCAGCGTCGACGGCTTGAGTTTGCGCCCGCCGATCTTTGCCGGTTCGGTCTTCTTGGGCGCCAGGGCTTCGACCCCGGTCAAATCGGCTTCGGTCTCGGTCGGCGTCTTGGGCATCATCTACTCCTTTGGCCGACGCTGTAGCGCCGTGTGGTTTCAGAAGAAACTAGTTCAT
>Ga0207669_10000028_pt1 | contig 88915 bp, 65 predicted proteins | sample KBSM33metaG_FD_184329 | JGI IMG/M metagenome (GOLD analysis project Ga0207669, IMG submission 184329) | Miscanthus rhizosphere microbial communities from Kellogg Biological Station, Michigan, USA - KBS M3-3 metaG (SPAdes) (version 2) | ecosystem: Host-associated > Plants > Roots > Rhizosphere >...
GCTTATTGCGCGCTCGGCGCGTTCAACACCCGCGTTCACATCCTGCCGACGACCAAGGGCATCGATCACCGCATCGTCAACGGCCGCGTCTATATCGGCGGCGTCGCGGTGACCGACCCCGCCGAGATCGCCGAGCGCCTGGAGCTCTTCCAGCAGCGCGCTTTCTATTATTACGAGAATTGGGAGCGCCTCTACGACCAGTGGAAGGTCAAGATGAAGGCGCTGATCGACGAGGCGAACGACCTGCCCAAGGTCGAGCTTCCCGACATCGAGCCGATCGAGACGACGCATAGCGGCAAGGGCATCGCGTCGAACCACGCGCTGCTCGACACCTATCGCAAGCAGCTCGATGGCTATTACCGGATGTGGCAATACCATTTCGAGTTCCTGCTGCTCGGCTATGGCGCCTATCTGACCTTTTTCGACTTCTGCAAGCGCGCCTTCCCGGAGATTTCCGACCAGACGATCAGCCGCATGGTCGCGGGGATGGAGGCCGAGATCTTCCGCCCCGACGAGGAAGTGCGGCGGCTCGCGCGGCGCGCGGTCGAGCTCGGCATCCATGGCGTGTTCGAAGAGGGGATGACCGTCGACCAGGTGTTCGCGCGTCTCGACGCGCTCGGCAACAGTGGGACCGCCTGGCGCGACGAGTTGGAGACGAGCCGCAATCCGTGGTTCAACGTCAATGTCGGCGATGGTTTCTATCATTATCACCGGTCGTGGAACGACGACCTGTCGATGCCTTTCTCGGCCTTGCCCGGTTATATCGCGAAGCTACGGGCGGGGGAGCCGATCGACCGTCCGGTCGCGCAACTGATCCGCGAGCGCGACCAGCTGGTCGCGGACTATCGCGACCTGCTCGACAGCGATGCGGATCGCGCGACTTACGACCAGCTCATCACGCTGGCGCATCGCGTCTTCCCCTATGTCGAGGGGCATAAATTCTATTGCGAACATTGGTACACCAATCTGTTCTTCAACAAGATCAGGGAGTTCGGGGCGCTGCTCGCGGGGCGCGGCTTCTTCGCGGAGGAAGCCGACGTTTTTCACCTGACGCATTACGAGCTGGAAAGCGCGATCGTCGACCTGTCGCTTGCCTGGTCGAGCGGATCGCAGCCGCTGGGCCCACAACGTTGGCCGGCGATCGTCGCCGAGCGCAAGGCGGCGATCGCGACCTGGTCGCAGCATCGCGTGCCTCCGGCGCTGGGCGCCGTGCCCGACGTGATCGACGATCCCGCGATCGTCATGCTGTGGGGCATCACGCGGGAGAATCTCGACAGCTGGCTGGCCGAGGACGGTGACGAAGACGGCAAGGAATTGAAGGGTTTTGCGGCCTCTTCGGGAGTGGTCGAGGGGCCGGCGCGGGTCGTCACTTCGGCGGCGGAGATCGGGACGCTGCGCCAGGGCGAGATCCTGGTCTGTCAGGTGACCAACCCCAGCTGGGCGCCGATCTTCCAGAAGATCGCCGCCGCGGTCTCCGACATCGGCGGCTCGATGAGCCACATGGCGATCGTCGCGCGCGAATATGGTCTGCCGGCGGTGGTGGGGACGGGATCGGCGACGCAGCGCATCCGCACCGGGCAACGTATCCGCGTGGATGGCGGGCGCGGGACTGTCACGATCCTCGACGACGAGGTTGTGGCCGACCATGCCTGACGCGATCGCCTGGTTCGCCGATCTCGGCATCGGGGATCGCCCGATCGCGGGCGGCAAGGGAGCCAGCCTCGGCGAGCTGACGCGCGCCGGGATCGCGGTGCCGCCCGGCTTCGTCGTGACCACGCATGCGTTCGACCTGTTCCTCGCGGCGCTAGAGGCGCGCGCGTCGATCCGTGCCGGGATCGAAACATGCGACCTGGATGACCTGGCCGCCGTCACCGCATTGTCGCGCGACCTGCGCCGCCGTGTCGAGGAAGAGGCGATGCCTGCCGAGGTCGAGGACGCATTGCTCGCGGCGCATAATATTCTGTCCGGCGAGCGTGGAGCGCCGGTCGCGGTGCGATCCTCGGCGACGACCGAGGATGCGGCTGATGCGAGCTTCGCGGGGTTGCAAGACACCTTCCTCTGGGTGATCGACGCCGCCGACCTGGTCGCACGGGTGCGCGAATGCTGGGGAAGCCTCTATTCGGTCGAGAGCATTAGTTATCGCCGCCGCCAGTCGTTGCCCGAGGCCGGGGTGGCGATGGCGGTCGTGGTCCAGCAAATGGTCGACGCGCGCGCCGCCGGCGTGATGTTCACGCGCAGCCCGACGACCGGCGACAAATCGGTCATCACGATCGAAGGTGCATGGGGGCTCGGTTCGGCGGTGGTGTCGGGCGAGGTCACGCCCGATCATTGGGTGCTCGGCAAGATCACCGGCGAGATCTCGGTTCGCGAGGTGTCCGACAAGCATGTCGAGCATTGCCCGCTCGCGAGCGGGGGCATCGAGGAGCGTCCGGTGCCGGACGACCGCCGCCATGTGCCGTGCCTCGACGACGCCACGCTGCAGGCGCTGCGCGACATCGGGCGGCGCGTCGAGCGGCATTATGGCGCCGCGCAGGACATCGAATGGGCGGTAAACCGTGAGGGAGAGGTGTTGCTGCTGCAGAGCCGTCCGGAAACGATCTGGTCGACCAAGGCGACGGCGCCCGTCGCGGAACCGCTGGCGAATCCGCTGGGGCACATCATGGGCGTGTTCGGGGGACGGCGATGACCCTGACCGCGGCCGATGTCGACCGGATCATCCAACTGCTCGACGCCTCGCGCTTCGACCGGCTCAGCCTGGAGATGGACGGGCTCAAGCTCGATCTCGTGCGCAGCGGGGCAGCGCCTGTCGCACGGCCCGCACCGCCGCCGGTTGCCGCGACCGCGCCGCTCGCGCCGCCGCCACCGACCGAGGTCGCCCCGCGTGAGGCCGGGCTGGTCGAGGTACGCTCGCCGCTGCTCGGCATCTATTATCGCGCGCCGCGCCCCGGCGAGCCGCCGTTCGTCGACATCGGCGCGCGGGTCGAGCCCGACACGATCATCGGCATCATCGAGGTGATGAAGCTGATGAACACCGCGCGTGCGGGCGTCGGCGGCGAGGTGGTCGAGATCTTGGCGCGCAACGGCGAACTGGTCGAGCATGGCGAGTTGCTGCTGCTCGTCCGACCGGATCGCTGAGCGATGGCGATCCGGCGGATATTCGTCGCCAATCGCGGCGAGATCGCGGTCCGCATCCTGCGCACTTGTGCCGCGCTCGGCATCGAGACGGTGCTCGGCGTGTCCGAGGCGGATCGCGCATCGCTTGGCGCGCGCATGGCGGATCGCGTGCTGTGCCTCGGCCCGGCGCAGCCGGCATTGAGCTATCTGCGCGTCGAGACCGTGGTCCAGGCAGCGCTGGGCGCCGGCTGCGATGCGATCCACCCTGGTTATGGATTTATATCCGAACGTGCCGATCTGGCTCGGTTGTGCGAAGCGGAAGGCGTGATCTTCATCGGGCCGACCGCGGACCAGATCGAGGCCGTCGGGGATAAATTGCGCGCGCGCGCCGCCGCCGAAGCGGCGGGGGTTCCGGTCATCCCTGGCGGCGCGGCCGGGTCGCCGCAGGAAGCACAAGCGTTGGCTGAGGCGATCGGCGTGCCGTTGCTCGTCAAGGCGGCGGGCGGCGGCGGTGGGCGCGGCATGAAGCTGGTCGAAGATGTCCCCGACCTCGCTGTGACGATGGACATGGCGAGCGCCGAGGCGGAGGCGGCATTCGGCGACGCGCGGGTCTATCTCGAACGCTATGTCCGCTCGGGGCGGCATATCGAGGTGCAGGTGCTCGGCGACGGCGAGGGTCGCGTCATCCATCTCGGCGAGCGCGATTGCTCGGTCCAGCGTCGCTATCAGAAACTGGTCGAGGAAACGCCGGCGCCGCACCTTCCCCCCGCGACCCGAGCGGCGATGCACGAGGCCGCGACGCGCTTCGCCGCACGGCTGTCCTATCGTGGCGCGGGCACGGTCGAGTTCCTCTATGACGTTCCGCGCGACGCTTTCTACTTCCTCGAGATGAACGCGCGGATCCAGGTCGAGCACCCGGTGACCGAGGCGGTGACCGGTACGGACCTGATCGCCGAGCAGATCGCGATCGCCGAAGGCCGCGGCCTGCGCCTCGCCCAGGCGGATGTCGCGTGCGATGGCGCGGCGATCGAATGTCGCATCAACGCCGAGGATCCGGCACGGGATTTCGCGCCGTCGCCCGGCACCGTGTCCGCGGTGCATTGGCCGGCCGGCGAGGGCATCCGTGTCGACACGCATATCGTCGACGGCGCCATGATCCCGCCCTTCTACGATTCGATGATCGCCAAGGTGATCGCGCACGGCCCCGATCGTGGGACGGCGCTTGCTCGGCTGCAGGCCGCTTTGGCGGACGTGCGGATCACGGGCGTCGCGACCAACCTCGCTTTCCAGCAGGCGGTGCTCGCCGACCCGGACTTCGCGGCCGGCGGCGTCGACACGGGTTTCCTCGCACGCTTCCTCGATCGCGCAACGGTGGCCGCCTGATGGCTGCTATCCGCCTCGTCGAAACCTCGCTGCGCGACGGCAATCAGTGCCTGTGGGGCGCACTCGGCATCGACACCGCGCGCACGCTCGCCATCGCACCGGTGATGGAGCGCGCCGGCTATGCCGCGATCGACTTCACCACCTCGACCCATATGGGCGTCGCGGTGCGCTACAAGCAGCAGGATCCGTGGGAGCGCATTCGGCTGATGGCGGCGGCTTGTCCGACCACGCCGCTCCAGTTCCTTTCGACCGGGTTCCGTTTCATCTCCTGGGAAACGGCGAGCCCCGACTTCATGGCGCTCGCCTTCGCCACACTGGCGCGCAACGGCATCCGCCGCTTCGCGCTCGCCGATCCGATGAACGATGCCGCCGCCAATGTCGAAGCGGCGCGGCTGGTGAAAAAAGGCGGCGGCGAACAGGTGGTCGGTGCTTTGGTGTTCACACTCAGCCCGATCCACGACGATGCGCATTACGCCGAAGCAGCCAGGACGATGGCGGCGAGCCCCGACATCGACGCGCTCTACATCAAGGATCCCGGCGGGTTGCTGACGCCCGAGCGTGCGAGCAGGCTAATCCCCGCGATCACCGCGGAGATCGGCGACAAGCCGCTGGAGCTCCACGCGCATTGCACGATCGGGCTGGCCGACCGTACCTATGTCGAAAGCGCCGCGCTCGGTGTGTCGGCGCTGCAATGCGCGAGCGGCGGCGCGGCGGACGGCACTTCCAACCCGCCGATCGAACGCACCGTGCGCAACCTGCGCGAGGCCGGCCACGAGGTCGATGTTGACGATGAGGCAGTGGCGGAGGTGGCACGCTATTTCGCCGCGCTCGCCGCGGCAGACGGGCTGCCGACCGGCGCGCCGATGGCTTACGATGCGGGCTATGTTCGCCATCAATTGCCCGGCGGGATGGTCGGCACCATGCGCCGTCACCTTGCCGACCACCGCGTGCCGCATCTCGAAGGCGCGGTGATCGAGGAACTTGGTCGCGTCCGCGAAGAACTCGGCTGGCCGATCGTGATGACGCCGTTTGCGCAGATGCTGCAGACCCAGGCGGTGATGAACGTCACCGGTGCCGAACGCTATGCGACGATCCCCGATGAAGTTGTTCGCTACGCGCTGGGCCGGTTCGGACGCCCCAATCGCCCGATCGATCCGCAAGTGATGGACCGTATCCTGTCCTCGCCGCGGGCGCGCGAACTGGCGGAGGAGCCGGTCATGGCCCCGCTGCCCGATCTCCGCCGCCGGGTCGGCGCGGATTTGTCCGATGAGGAATTCCTGCTCCGCGCGACGATGCCCGCCGCGATGGTCGATGCGATGCAGGCCGCGGGGCCGGCGCCGCGCGACTATGACCCGGCGGTGCGGCCGGTGATGGCGCTGGTCGAACAATTGCTGGCGCGGACCGACCTGACGCGCGTCACGGTCGAGCGGCCCGGCTTCCGGCTCGAACTGGAGGCGGCCGGTGACTGAGGCGTTTCCCGCGCCCGCCGGCGTGATGTTCGACCTCGACGGCACGCTGATCCTCAGCGACCGCGCGCTGGGCGGCTATCAGGTGCTGCCGGGCGCCATGGAATTGCTTACCGAGCTCGATCGGCGCGGCATGCCGTTCGTCGCGCTGACCAACGGCAGCGCCTATCCCGCGTCCGAGCAGGCGCCGCGGTTGCGCGCACTGGGGCTGCCGATCGCCGACGACCGGCTGTTCACGCCGAACAGCGTCGCCGCCGGCCTGTTCAAGGCACGGGGACTGAAGCGGGTCATGGTGCTCGGCACCGACGGCGTTGTCGCCGCGCTCGAGGCCGAAGGCGTCGCCACCTGCGCGCCCGGCGATCCAGATGCCGATGCGGTTTATATCGCTTGGCACCCGCACTGCACGATGGATCATATCCACGCCGCCGCCGCCGCGGTGCTCGACGGCGCCGCGCTCTACAGCGCGTCGGACGTTCCGTTCTTCGCCAGCAAATCGGGCCGCGCGTTCGGCTATAGCTGCGCGATCGGCGGAGCGGTTGCGCGCGTGACTGGGGTCGAACCCGAGGTGACGGGCAAGCCGTCGCAGGCCGCCTTGCGCTTCGTCGCCGCCAGGCTTGGCGTGCCGGTCGATCGCGTGGCGGTAGTCGGTGACGACCCCAAAGTGGAAACCGTCATGGCGCGCGCCGGCGGCGCGATCGGCATCGGCGTCACGACCGGCACGACCAGCGCGGCCGAATGGGTGATGGCGCCCGAGGCGCAGCGTCCGCATGTGGTGGTCGATGGCGTCGGCGACCTGGCGCGGTTGCTGTTCGGATCGGGCCACGCCGGCTTGTGACGTAGGTAGTTTCAACGGCGCGCGATGCTCGACGAATGCGGGGGCACCATCTCGTCGATCGACAAGCGTAAAAGAACGCCGCTCGGCGCATTCGCCGAATGCAGTCGCTTGCCGGCTGAGCGGCCGTCTTCAAAAGACCCAATTGCATCGATCAGAGAGCGTTTCGCTCCAGACCGACAGCACCGTCACCTGCCCTATTGGCTACGCCTTCGGGCGACGCGCTCCTCACGCAATGCCGCGCGACGCACCTTGCCGGCGTCATCTCGCAGAGAGCTATCCACCCGCTCATAGGTTTCGGGGCATTTGTAACCGGAAAGCCGTGACTGGACGAAGGCGTCGACGTCCTCGATCGAAAGCTCGCCACCCCCCTGGATGATGGCGTGGACGCGCGCGCCATAGTCGTCGCACGGCAAGCCGATCACCACGGCGTCGCCGATTGCCGGATGCTCGGTGAGCACCGCTTCGACCTCGGCCGGATAGACGTTGACGCCGCCGCGCAGGATCATGTCGGTGCGGCGGTCGGAGAGAAACAGAAAGCCGTCCTCGTCCAGATGGCCGAGATCGCCCAGCGACATCCGTCCTTCTCGGTCGAGGCGGGGTTCCGCACCGATATAGTGGAACCGCGCGGCAGTGTCGGCATGGAAGAAAATCTCTCCGATCACACCGGGAGGACAGACTTCGCCGTCTTCGTCGAGGATGGTCAGCAATTCGGGTCCAGCCTTGCCGACCGATCCGGGCTTTCGGAGCCACTCCTCCCCCATGATGTGGATCGCTGCGCCTTCGGTGCCGGCATAGATTTCGAGAATGCGATCCGGCCCCAGCCCGTCGATCCAGGCGCGCTTGAGCCAGGGAGGGCAGGGCGCGGCCAGATGCACTACACGCCGCAGCGATGACAGGTCGTAGCTCTGCCTGACGGCGGCGGGCAGCGACCAGATCCGATGCATCATCGTGGGGACGAGGCATATCCACTCGACCCGCTCGCGTTCGATGAGGCGCAGCGTTTCGACCGGATCGAACCGCGCCATGCCCACGACCCGCGTTCCCGCCAGCAGCGCCAGCGTCGTGAACAGGAACGGTGCATTGTGATAAAGCGGTCCGGGATTGAGCATCACCCCGCCGGACGGCATTCCGGCCAATGCCAGCAGCGCTTCCATCCGCCCGTCGAGGCGCGCCGCGGCATGATCGACGATCAGCTTGGGCCGCCCGGTCGATCCGCCGCTGGCGACGGCTTTCCAATGCGCGGCGGCGAGGTTGCCTGGAAGATCGACCGATGCATCGCCTTCATCTGGCGCAAGGCGCGGTACGCCAGGGATCGGCTCACTGCCGTCGTCGATCAGCAGACGTGGCCTTGCGAGTTCGAGGATCTGATCGAGCTCGCGCCCGGGAAGCTTTCCCGAGATGATGCAGGGTGTAGCTCCCGCGCGCCATGTCGCGAAGCTGCTGATGTGGTGATCGACGCCATTGGGCAGCGCTATCGCGACGAGGTCGTCGGGCAGGACGCCATTGTCGATCAATTGCCGCGCCCGCGCGGCGCTGCGGGTCTCGAGCGCCGCCCAACTGAGTGTGTCGCCGCCGTAAGTTATCGCCGGAAACCCAGCCCGCGGACCGGACGCATGCCGCTCGAGAATGCTGCCGAAACCGGGCGCGGCGTTGGGGCTCATCGATCGTCCTTCGCGGGATCGTCCCCCACCCAGATCGGCGGCGTGTGCCGCCACCATTCTACCGTGGCCTCGAGCTGATAGGCGAGGGCGAGCAGCAGCGCTTCACCGCCCGGTCGGGTCGCGAATTGCACGCCGATCGGCAGGCCATTGTCACTGAAGCCCATCGGCAGGCTGATCGCGGGCGTCCCCGCGAAATTGTCGATCCAGCAATAGCCGGCGAAATCGAGCAGGTGATCGCGCTGGTTGAGCCATGCGACGTCGGGGCCGAACACGCCGACCGGCACGATTTCGGTGCTGAAGGTCGGCGTCATCCAGATGTCGATGGCGTCGAACTGATCGAGATAGGCCGAGACCATCTGCTGCGCGCGGTCCCAGCCCAGGGCGTAGCGCGTATCGTCGATCTGGTTGCCCGCCGCAACCAGCGTGGTCGAACGATGTTCGAGATCCTCGGGCGCGATCGCGACGCCGAGTTGCTCGGACAAGAGACCCAGGCGGCGTGCGAACATGCCTTCGGTGATGTCGCTGAGCGTCGCCATCGCGGTCGGGCCGTCGAAGGGCAGCGCGCCGTCGCCGACGCGATGGCCGAGCCGCCCGAGCAGATCGACGGTTTCGGCGAACACGCGCGCGACGTCCGGTGCTGGCGGTGCCCCGGTGCGCATGACGGCGGAATAGGCGCGGATGCGAAGCGCGTGATCGACCGGCACGGTGACGAGCGGAAGAGGCGAGAACGCGGCTGCAGGGTCGCGCGTCTGCGTCGCTTCGATCCACATCGCCGTGTCGCACACGGTGCGGCTGACGCAGCCGTTGACGGTGAGGTCGACGATCGATCGCATGGCCTCTTCGCCCGCATTGCGGCCGCGTGACGGCTTGAGTCCGACCAGCCCGCACGGTGCCGCGCCGTGGCGGATCGAGCCGAGGCCGTCGCTGCCATGCGCGACCGGAACGACCCCCGCCGCCACTGCCGCGCCGGCGCCGCCCGAGGAACCGCCCGGCGAATAGGCCGGGTTCCAGGGATTGCGGGTCGGGCCGACCAGCGGCGACTCGGTCACGACGTTGAGGCCGAATTCGGGAATCGCCGATCGCGCGATCGAGATCAGGCCGGCATCCGCCAACGCCCTGGTGTAGGGGGAATCGTCCGGCGCGACGAAATCGCGCAAAGCGGCCGAGCCCCAGGTCGCGGAGACGCCCTTCTCCATGACCATATCCTTGATCAGGGTCGGGATTCCGGCGAGCGCGCCGGACCGCGGCTCCAGCGCTTGCGGCCGGGCACGCTCGAATGTCGGGCAGGCGATGAAGTTGAGCCGCGCATTGGCCGCCTGCGCACGGTCGATCGCGCGGTCTACCAGCATCGCGGAGGTGACCCGCCCGCTATCGAGCGCGTCGCGCATCGCGGTCATGTCGTCGAGGCGGAGGCCGGCAGCCTGGTCTGTGGTCACGCATCGTCTCCCGGCAAGTTGGATCGGACGGCGCGAACCGTCGCGGCATAGGGCGCTCGCGCGAGCGCGATGAACAGAGCCGAGACGATCAGCGACGGCAAGGCGACGATGGTCATCGCCTGGAGCATGCCGCGCGGGCCCGTCATCACGCTCGACAGCGCGCCGATCGCGACCGGCGAGACGGCCAGTGCCATCCCGTTGGTGATCCCGAGCAAGGCGAGCACGCGCGACCGCAGATGCGGTGGGGCGACATCCTGGAGCAGTCCGGGCATCAGCGACGAGGCGGCGATCCCCGCCATGCCGATGACCGCCGCCAGAACATAAGCCTGCAATGTCGAGTCGACGAACGGCAGGAACGCGGCCGGTATCGGTGCCATGAAGATGAAGATGGCGGCTAGCCGGATCGGATCGAGCTGGGTGGCGCGCCGCCCGACCCTGAGCACCAATGGCGGCAGCACGATGCCGACGAGCGTCGCGATCATGATTGCCGTGCCGAGACCGAGGCCGACCGTCGTCGGGTCGATCCCGAACGCCCGTGGCAGCGCCATCGGAAACCACATCACGCAGGATTGCATGGCGACCCCCATCGCGAAGATCGAGCCGAACAGGCACAGCAAGGCGCGCCAATGCGCCCGGGCATAAGGAAGGAAAGCGTGCATCGCGTCGCCGCCGTCCGCTCCGCCGCGCGAGCCGCGCGTCATCCCCTTGCCCAGCGGCATGGTCGCGACGAGCAAGGTAAACAGCGGTCCGAACAGCGCCACCACCGTCATCGCGATACGCCAGCTGTCGACGCCGGCAAGCCAGGCGGGCAGAGCGTGCTGCGATCCCGCCAGCCAGTGCAGCATCGCGCCGCCCAGCGCCATGCCGAGCCCGCTGCCGAGCATCGAGCCCCCGTAAAAAATGAAGTTGGCGGTGTTGCGCTGGCGCTCGGGGAACAGGTCGGGGATCATCGCGAAGATGATCGGGGCAAGCCCGGCTTCGCCGATCGCGATACCGACCGTGCCGATGAACAATCCCCCGAAGCTGCTCTGGAACGCGCAGAAGCCCGTCGCCAGCGACCAGATGGCAACGCCGATGGCCAGGATGAAGCGGCGTCCGTGACGATCGGCCAACCATCCTAGCGGGTAACTGGCGAGGCTCGCGAACACCGCCATGCCCAGTCCCTGCAACATACCGATCTGGAAGTCGCCGAATCCCAGGGACGCCTGAAGCGAGGGCGCGATCAGGGCGAGCATCTGTCGCGCGACAAAGGCGAACAAGGTGGTCAGCAACAGTACCACGAGCCCGTACCACGCGGCGGCCCCGGCGCCTGCCGTCCGCGCGCTTGCGCCAAACTCCGGTGGATAAGCGGGCGTTCCCAGCGCCATCGAGGCCGGCGAGTCTCCGCTGATCATCCTGTTCTCTCCCCGACTCAGGGCGCCAGGCGCCGAGCTGTTTCCTATCGACAAAATAAACAAGTTGACTTTATTGTAAAGTGAGCAGATAAAATGCGCAGAGGTTGAGGCCAAGCGTTATTTGGCCGGCCCGGAGGAATGGATCGATGGGATTCTCCGTTCGTGCATCGCTCGAGCAATTCTCCCTCCCGCATCCCTCGGGCGCGGGACAATTGAAGATCAGCGTCGCGGCGCCGGTCGTTGTGTCCGATGCGGCTGCCCCGGTTCTCTACGTGGTCGACGGCGACGTGCTGTTCGGGATCGCTGCCGAGCTTGCTCGCACGCTCACGAGCGTCGCGGGGTTTCCAGCTTATTACGTCGTCGGCATCGGCTATGACGCCGATTATGCCAATTTCCTGAAGCTGCGGACTGCCGATTTGACGCCGTCGCTGAGCGACGAAGCAGCGGCGGGGATGGGCGCGGTCGGGACAGTGATCGGGGCCGACCGCAATGGCGGTGCCGGCGTCTTTCTTGATTTCCTGGTCGATACGCTGCGTCCCCAGGTCGCGGCGCGCTATCCGGGCACGGTGGGCGCCGCGCAGATCTTGTTCGGCCATTCGCTGGGTGGGCTCTTCGCCAGCGATGTGTTGCTCACCCGGCCCAACGCCTTCTCGGGGTTCATCATCAGCAGTCCGTCGCTGTGGTGGGGCGGCTTTTCGATCCTTCGGAAATTGCCGGCGTTCGCGCAACTGCTCGCCGGTCAGCCGCGGGTGTTCATCGATGTCGGCGGCAAGGAGCAGGACTCGCCGACCAACGTCCCCGAGGGGATGGGCGTGACCCTCGAGGAAGCGCGGGCGCAGATCATGTCCGCGCGCATGGTCGATTCCGCCCGCGAATTTGCCGAGGCACTGAAGCACGCCGGCGTCGCGGACCTGAAGCACATGGTTTTCGCGGACGAGGATCATGTCTCTGTCGCGCCGGCGGCGCTGATCCACGGGATGCGTTTCGCGCTGGGCGAGCAGGATTGAGACGGCGGCAATAGCCGCCGGGCAAGCACAAAGAAGAATTGGGAGGACATTATGCGTCGCGTGGTAACTGGTCTCGGGGGAACCGCTCTCGCTCTCGTCATCGCCGCTCCGGCGGCGGCGCAAAATGCTCCGGCCGACGCCGCGACCAAAGAGACCGCCGCTGCGCCGTCGGCGAGCGCGCAAGTCTCCACCGAGCCCGACATTGTCGTCACCGCGCAGAAGCGCGAGAACCGTCTGATCGACGTGCCGCAATCGGTCTCGGTCGTATCTGGTGCCGTGCTCGAGAGCCAGGGAGCGACCAGCTTCAGCGACTATCTAAAGAACGTGCCGAGCCTGCAACTCGTCCAGGGCACGCCGGGGCAGGGGCGCCTGGTGCTGCGCGGGGTCAATACCGGCGGCGTCGCTTCGACCGTCGCGGTCTATGTCGACGAGACGCCGTTCGGCTCGAGCACCGCGCTCGCCAATGCCGCCGAGCTTGCCGGCGACTTCGACACGTTCGACATCGCGCGGATCGAAGTCCTGCGCGGCCCACAAGGCACGCTCTACGGCGCGAGTTCGCTCGGCGGGCTGCTGAAGTTCGTCACCAACGAACCCTCGACCAGCGGCGCCGAGGGAAAAGTGCTCGGCGGGGTCGAATTCACCGATGGCGGCGATCCGTCCTGGCGTGGCGCGGCGATGATCAACATCCCGCTCGGCGATACGCTCGCGTTTCGGGCCTCGGGTTCGTACCGCAAGCAGGGCGGCTATATCGACTCGATCGGGACCGCCGGATCGGCAGTGCGCGACAACATCAACGACTTCGCGAGCTATGGCGGCCGCGCGTCGCTGCTGTGGAAGCCGGACAGCCGGTTGAAGGTTCGGCTGAGCGCGGTGATCCAGAATCTCGACGTCGACGCGCCGAGCTTCGTCGAGGCGGATCCGGCCAGCCTGCAGCCGCTTCATGGCGGCCTGACCCAGTCGCAATATCTGCCGACCTTCAGCGACGTGAAATATCGTCTCTACAACGCCACGATCGACTATGATTTCGGTCCGGCGACGCTGACCTCGGTGACGAGCTATGGCGAGCAACTGCAATCTGTCCGGGCCGATTTCACCGCCAATCTCGGCGCCGCGCTCGGTGGCCCCTATGTCTATTTCGACCAGCAGACCGAGAGCCGAAAATGGACGCAGGAACTGCGTCTGGCGTCGAATGGCGGCGGGTTCCTCGAATGGCTGGTCGGCGGCTATTACACGCACGAAAAGGCGCGGATTTTCCAGAACCTCAAGCTGGCGGTACCCGGAACGCCGGGCACGCTGACCCCGTTGCCGACGCCCGTGCCGCTGGCGATCTACGACTTGGAGTCGCGGTACGAGGAGATCGCCGGTTTCGCCAATGCAACGCTGCATCTCTCCCGCTGGTTCGATATCGATCTGGGCGGCCGCTACAGCCACAACCAGCAGAACGCCGACCAGCAGACCGACGGCGCGTTGCTCGGTGCCTCGACCATCACCGGGATCCGTTCGTCCGACGATGTCTTCACCTGGTCGGTGGCTCCCAAGATCAAGTTCGGCAATCGCGCCTCGCTCTATGCCCGGGTGGCGAAGGGCTATCGTCCCGGCGGACCCAACGTCATCCCGTCGGGCGCGCCGCCCTCGGCGCCCAGGACCTTCGATCCCGATACGGTGACCAGCTACGAGATCGGCTTCAAGGGCGAGACCGCGGACAGGACCGCGTCGATCGAGGCGTCAGTCTATCATATCGACTGGAACAACATCCAACTCGCCGCGGTCGTCAGCGGATTCGGCGTCAACGTGAATGGCGGCGGCGCGAAGATCGACGGTGCCGACGTCACCGCGACGCTGCGGCCGACCCGCGGGCTCGTCACCTCGATCAATTTCTCGATCAACGATGCGCGGCTCAGCAGCAATACCGACCCGCTCGTGGTCGGCGCGGTCAAAGGCGACCGTCTGCCGTTCACGCCGAAATATTCGGTCAGCGTCAATGCCGACTATCAATGGCGGCTGGGTAACGACCTGACGGCGTCGGTCGGAGGCTCGTTGCGGTCGCTGTCGCGCCAGTTCGGAACGTACGATCCGGTCTATCTCGCGACCTATGGCCATTTCCCGCGAGTGCCGGCCTATGAAGTGATCGACCTGCGCGCCGGGCTCACGTTCGGGCGGTATTCGGTCAATGCCTATGTCAGCAATCTGGCCAACGCCAAGGGGATCACCGCCACCCAGTCGCTGCTGGGCGTTGCGGGGCTTCCGCGCAATCCCGGCGGGGTGCTGACGACGGGTGTGATCAGGCCGCGGACCGTCGGCCTGAACGTTATCGTCGGGTTCTGAAATGCCGCGTCCTTCGATTGCGCCCGGAGCCGGCGCGGCGCGCGGCGATCGTGCCGTCGCTCGAAAGATCGCAACGGGCACTGGCGGGAATCGCGCGACTGGTCGAGAGAATGGTTCGACGGATGCACCGATGAAGACCAACGCCGCCAGGACCCCCCGCCGCCAGGCCGACCGCAGCGCCGCCACACGCGCCAAGGTGATTGCGGCCGCCCGCGATATCCTGTGCGCGCAGGGCTATTCGGGTGCGACGATGCACGCGATCCGCGACGCGACGGGGATGAGCCTGGGCGCGATCCAGCATCAATTCCCGACCAAGGCCAAAATCATGGCCGCGGTGGCCGCCGAGTTCTCCGACTATCGCATCAAGGTCTATGCCGATGCCATCCGCAGCGGATCGACGCCCAGGGAATCGCTGTCGAACCTGATCGATGCCAATTTCAAGATGGTCAGTCGCCCTGAAATGGCGGCGGTACTCGAAATCCACCTGGCCCGGCGCAACGACGCCGAGCTCGACCGGGAAGTCGGGCCGAGCTCACAGCGCTTCGACCGGCGCGTGCGGCTCTGGGGGCATTTCATCCTGCGGGCCGCGGGGATCGACGACGACAACGCCTATCGCAGCCTGCAACTGCTCAACAACGCCGTCACGCGGGGTCTGACGGTCGAATATATCCGCAATCCGTACAACCCGGCGATCGAGCAAGCCGTCCTGATGTGGAAAACCCAGATGCTTGATCTGATGTTTGGCGCTGGCCGGTAAGGGCGGGCTGGCCGGTTCTCCGCTCTCGCCACCGTACAAGCAGGTAGTGAGCGACGAGGTCGCTTAGATTTACAGCAGCGCCACCAAGTCTTGCGGTGGATTGAACAGCTGCCCGCCGTCGGCCGCCGTCCAGATCTCAGCCGGCTTATCTGGCGACGCGACGACGTTTGAGGCATGGTAGCATCATCGCGAGATCGGACAGCGCAAGCTTCAGTGAGAGATGCCGAACCGCACCTTGAGCAGTGTCGGCTTCGTCAGGTTAAGACCATAATCCACCTGGTCGCCGTTCCAGTGGCGTTTCATGACCCAGCGGCCGTTCCGCAACGTGCCTTCCTCGACGATCATGAAGCGTCCGCCGCCGTCGGGCGCCGGGGCGGCTTCACCGAAGGCGATCCGCACGTCGGATCCCGCGAGCAGGAACTCGTCGGCCCCAAGCTGAAGCACGGCTGCGCCGCCCACCGGACGATCCTTATTCGGATTCGGTGGCGCTTCTCGGCCCCCGAACTCCCACAACCCATATTGCGCCGTGATCCTCCAGCGCCCGAGAATTGCCGATTGATCGGATGTGTCCTGCCCTTTCGCGAAACCGACCGTGGGATGGTCGTACGCGAGCCGTGCCCAGTCCTGCGCGATCGGGGCCATCAGCGCGAATTTGGACGAGATGGCTTCGAGATTCTCGGGCGTGTTCAGACCGCCGAGTGGGAAATTGGCATAGGTCGGATCCATCCCGAACGGAGACCAGCCGATCGCCCCTTTGCCGAGCGCTAGCCAGAAGAAGCGCGCGAATCCCAGGTCGTTGCCAGTCTCGGGAATGAACAGCGGATTGTCCGGTCGGGCATAGTGATCCATATAGGCCGAAACAGCCGCGGAGTTGCGCTCGTAGATGTCGGGCGCCTCGATCGCGATATGCGGCGCCGCGGTTTTCCAGATGTCGATCACGGCCCAGTCGGGCCCGCTATTGCCCCCGGCGTCGTTAAAGGCGCCGCTGAGCGCAGCATTGACGTACATTGGCAGGTTGAGTTCGGCTTGGCCGGCGGCGGCGATTTCGTCGATATAGCGTGCAAGGCACCAGGCGGTGAAGTTCCGCGCAGCGGTCTTACCGAAGGCCTCTGTCCAGGTGCCGCTTTTGCCGGTTCGCCGCGCAAGCTCTGTGGGGATGGGAGCCGCGAACAGCCGGTTGGCTTCGGGCGAATAATCGCGGTCGAGGCCATAGCTCCCGACTTCGTTCTCCGGCTGCACCATGATGACGGTGTGATCCGGATCGATCTCGCGGAGGTGACGCATCAGCGCTATGAATGCGCGCTTGTCGGCTTCGAGCGTATTCCGGCCGAGTGGCGTATGAACATAATGCTGCCTGCCATCCTGGGTCATCATGTGCGGAAAACGCTTCGAATCCGCCTTCACCCATTCCGGTGCATAAGCGGGCCCGGTGTTCTTCCAGGTGCCGAACCAGAGCAGGACCAGACGGACGTGGTTCTCGCGGGCCTGCGGAATCAATGCATCGACCCAGGAAAAGTCGAACTTGCCCTCGACCGGCTCGATCTGTTCCCAGGCGACCGGAATCTCGAGCGTATTGGCGTGAATGGCGCGAATCGTCGGCCAGACCTCGGGCAACATGTCCGGATAATTGCTTGAATTGTGCGCCTGCCCGCCAAGGATCAGGAAGGGTGCGCCATCGACGTACAAAGCGTGACGGCCGTTTTTGGAAACGATCCGCGGCAGTTCGGCGGCCGAGGCGGGTAGGGCAAGACACAGTGAGAGGAGCATGCCGCAGAGGCTGCGAAACAGGTTCATTCTCTTTCCCTTGATTGGTCGATACCTCAGCCGAGAACAGGCTGGGCCCCACGGCGCTGCTTGTGCGATCACTCGCGGCTCCTCCCCATGATCCGCCGCAGCTGCTTTTTGGGCAAAACGGCCAGACTCCGGGTCGGCTGGTAGGCACAATCACGCGCTCAAGTCCAACGGCGGCGTGCTGAATTCATGTGAGAAGGCATTGTAAATATAAGAAATATTGCCAGCCCATTCCCGTTTGCCGGGTCGCTGGACTGTCCTGAATAGCGTCAGTCCGCTTCGCAACTTTTTCGCCTTCGAGGCAGAGTAATTGCCCGAAGCGTTGCTCGAACCGCGATGGGTTGGGTCTATTTCGCTAAGGTTTCGAGCTGAAGGCGCTTTGTCGGCAACCCCTCGACTTTGACGTCGATCAGGACAGGCCCGGTTTTGGTGCCCGCGCGCAACGCCGCAACGACGCGTCCGTGGAAGCTCTTGCGTGTGCCCGACTGGAAGCTCGACGCGTCTTGCGGATTGCCGTTGCCGATGCCCGCCAGCGTCGCGGCGCCGACGGCCCGCACCGTCACGACACGATCGGCGCGCTGGTCGTAAACCGGCGTTCCGGCGGCATCGACCAGTTCCACGGTCACATAAGCGAGATCTTCGCCATTGGCGGTTAGGTGGCGGCGATCGAGAGTCACGCGCGCGCTGGCTGGCGTGCCGGCGGTGCGCAATTCCCAGCGCGCCACCTCGCGTCCATGATCATAACCGATCGCCGTCAACCTGCCGGGTGCATAGGGCGTCTTGAACACGGTCTTGAACTCGCTCTCGACCCCCACTTGCTTGCGCCCCAGGCTGACTCCGTTGAGCACTAATTCCACTTCGGGGAGTTGGGAATAAACCACAACCTCGAGCGGTTTCCCTTCCTGCCCGGGCCACGTCCAGCTTGGATGGACGTCGTCGAGCGCCCAATCGAGATGGGGCGGCGTAATCGGATAGAAGTGCCGGTCGGGAAGGTCCAGGGTTCCTTCGGGCTGGCGAACGAACGCCGAGATCGGATCGATACCCGTCTTCCACAGCACTTCGCGGTAATAAGCGGCGGGCCTCTTGCGTCCTGTCGCGTCGATTTCACCGCTATAAGCGAGATGCCAGGGGTAGGGGCCGAGCTTTTGCCAGTCCTGGCTATAGCCCATCCAGCCAATGCCGGATTCGCCCAGATAGTCGACGGCGGTCCAGACGAAATCACCGATCACCCAGGGCATGGTTTCGACCGGCCGCCAATATTCAAAGGCATCCCGCGAGGTCGATTCTGAAGTGTACATGACGCGCTGCGGGAATTTCACATGATCGCCCGCGAACAAATGCGCTCGATAATTGTATCCGGCCACGTCAAGCGCCGCGAACTGGTTGTCGCTGCCGGGCGGATCGATGCTGACCGCTTGGGTCACCGGCCGGGTCGGATCGAGGGCGCGCACGCGTTCGGCCAGCTTCTGCGCCGTTTCGATGCCTAGCGGAGATCCCTGTTCCGGAATTTCATTGCCGATGCTCCAGAAGATCACGCTGGGGTGATTGCGGCCGCTGACCACCATGCTGGCGATATCCTGCGGCCAATCCGCGGCGAAGAAACGGGAATAATCCTGGGCGCGCTTGTCCTTATTCCAACTGTCGAAGGCCTCGTCGATCACCAGCATGCCGAATTCGTCGGCGGCGTCGAGCGTGGCCTGGCTCGCCGGATTGTGCGCGCTGCGGATGGCGTTGTAGCCGGCCGCTTTCATCAGCGCGACCTTGCGTCGGTCGGCATCCGGGAACCCCGCGGCGCCGAGCATGTAATTGTCGTGGTGAATGTTCCCGCCGCGCAGGACCACGCGCTGGCCGTTGATACGAAGACCGTTCGTGGCGTCGGCGGTGATCGTGCGGATACCCAAGCGGGTTTGGCGCCTGTCCGTGACGACGCCGCCTATCCGCGTTTCCTGCACCAGCGTGTAGAGATTGGGAGAAGCGGGCGACCACAAGGCCGGGCGCGGGATCGCGAGCAATTGGTCCCATTGGCCGCTCGCCCCTGCTCCCAGAGCTTGGCGCCGGCTGGTCTGCGCTACTATCCGGCCATTCGCCGCGATTATCTTGGACACGAGTTCGACCGATTGCGCCCGGGCCGCGCAGTTGCTTGCAGACGCCCGGATCGCGACCGTTCCCATGTCCGGCGTCGCCTTGGGTGTGGTCACGAAAACCGAGTCCGGGTCGATATGAACACAATCGAGGATTTGGAGCGTGACCGGCCGGATGATGCCTGATCCGGCATACCAACGCGACGACGGATCCGCGTGATTGACGCGCAGAGCGATTACATTGTCGCCGGCCCGCAGCTTGCCGGTAAGATCGACGGTGAACGCGGTGTAGCCATAATGGTGCTCGGCAACGCGGCGGCCGTTCACCCAGACGGTGGCGTCCATATAGACGGCTTCGAATTTGAGCCGAACGATCTTGCGCATCGCCGACGCGTCGAGCTTCAGATGGCGCCGATACCAGCCGATACCACCCGGCAGATAGCCCGAATCCTGGCCGGCCGTGGCGCGGCGATCGAATGGCGCGGCGCCGTCACGCCCGTCCATGATCGACCAGTCATGCGGTACCACGACCGGCTTCCAGCCGCGATCATCTAGCGTCGGTGTTTCGCCGCCTTTGACATCGCCCCGGCTGAAGAGCCAACCCTGCGACAGCTTTTGCTCGTCGGCCGCGGCTGGTGTCGTCGCGGCGAGCAAAAACAGGATCATCGCCAGTGCAAGCTTCACCACGAGCGTGAGGGCCCGAAGCAGCGCAGTTGCCATTTGCCGCGACGGCACACCATTCCCGCTGGGCGATGACAGGCTTGGGCGGACATTCCGCGAGTTGATTGACCGCGAAACCATCAGACCAGCCGTGACAGCATGCGGATGTAATTTGCCTGATAGCCGTTCGAGACTTCGGCAATCGGCCAGGAGTTTAGCGGCCAGCCGTCGTTGAAATCCTTGTATGATTTTTGCGGCGGCTGACCGTAGGGCGGCTGGGGGCGTTCGGAACCGCATAGTGGGCTGATCTGAGGACAGCGCGAATCCCAATCCCATTGTCCATAATTGGGGCCGCCGACCAGGAACCCGGGCGGCGGGCCGAACGTCGATTTCTTCGCGTCATCCCATTTGGCCGATCCGTCGGCGAACCAGGTGTGGAATATCTGGTTCACCGAGTTGGTTGCGCCGAGGCCGTACATGTTGGTGAGATAGACCTTACCGAACGGATTCACGCCGTGGAGATAGTGAAGATAGCCGGCAGCGGCGTTCACCACGTCCTTGTGCGCATGCGTGCCGAGCCCGAACTGGTTCAGATCCAGGAACAGGTTCCCCCAGATGCTCTTCACGGAATTCGAGCCCCAGATATAGTCGGTGATATAGGCGCGATAGGGATCGGCTTTGCCGCTGACCTTGCCCCAGAACGAACCCGATTCCATGCCGCTGGCGAACGCGCTCTTGATCGCGGCGGCGACATTTGGGGTCGCTGTGGGCAAGCTCGCATAGTGCAGCAAAACGAGTTGCGTATCGCCTTCGTAGGGAGACACGTAATTGTTCCAGGCGATGAGATGCGCCTGATTGTAATTGCTGTCGACGAACGCGCGATAAGTTGCATTGGCGGTCAGGTCGAAGAGATACACGGCCGCCTGGAGCTTGAGCATCAGCCGGCCGAAATCGTCGGTTTCCTGTTTCCCGGCACCGAGGCCCTCCGAGCCGTTCGAAGCGTCATTGTTCTGGAACAGCACGTTGGGATTTGCATCGGCCCAGTTCCACGCCAATTCAGCCCGGCTGCGCAAATCGGCGGCATAGCTGGCAAGGGCGGGAAAGGAGCCGAGCACCTTGGCGCCAAAGGCAAAGGCCGCGGCGGTGGCGAGGGTGGCCGAGGTATTGGCGGGGCCGTAATAGCTGGGCTGGGTCGCGGACGAAGGCGGGCTGGCGCCAGCCTCCCCGACGATCGACAGGACCGAGCCGTCGGCGAGCTGCATGCGACGCAGCCAGTCGAGCCCCCATTTGGCTTCGTCGACGATGTCGGGAATACCGTTGCCCGATTCCGGAATGTTGAAGTCGTCGGTCCAGATTCCAGGCCGCTGTGCATAGGCCTGAAGCAGCGCGACGACGTAGCCGGCGGCCCAGCTCGTATATTTGTTGCAGTCACCGGCGTCGAACCAGCCACCCGATACGTCCCTTTCGGTGGAAGGATCGTTCTTCGCCGAATAGAGACGCGCATTCCGGTCCTGACCGGGGCCGACAAAGGCCGCGCCGTCCGCCCAGCCGGCCCCGGCGTTGGCGGCAGTCTTTTCTTGCCCGCATCGCTGGTAGAAGAAATACCGCACCGCCGCCTTGAGCACCGGCGCGTAGACCGTGGCGCTGATCGCAAAGGTGGGGGAGACTTGCTGGCGTTGCGCGTCGCGGATGAAATATGAGCCTTCGGCCGTCACATCGCTGAAGTCGAAATGCCAGGCCTTGTCGCCGGACGAAATATCCTGTGCGCCGCCATTCCACGCCACGGGCGTCCCCGAAAAGACGACGGCATTGGTCGTGGCGTTCACGACTTCGCAGGTCGCACCGGGGGCAAAGGAATCGCTCGCGTCGAACCCGGTTTGCGGATCGCGGATCACGGCGACCTTCTCAAGGGCGGGAAGATAACCGAACTGATCGACCACGATCGCCGGCCCCAACAGCATCGTGGAGGCCGTGGGGGTGGGGGTGGGCGTAGGGTTCGGGCTAGGAGTGGGCGCGGGTGAAGCCGCCGCTCCCCCGCCAGTTGATCCGCCGCAACCCGCCAGGCCCAGCGCCAGCAAGTTGACGCCCGCCGCCAGAAGAAACTTGCGGCGATCGGTCATCGAGTCGTATTTCATGCAGTTCTAGGCTCCAAAAATTCCTTGCCGACGGCACACGCTTCCAATCGCGCCTTCACTCGCGCAAAAAGCAGCAAGATCTGCGCATGACGGACGATCCCGTTTGTCGGTGCGAAATGCCCGCGGATTAGCCGCAGGCTTCGGCAGTCAGTCGGCAGCATATTGGGCTATTTCTCCACGACAATTACAGTCGGTGCCCGCGCGAAAGAAATGTTGCGAGCGGGTAGATGACCAACCCAGCCGGTCTTTTGACGAGGTGACCGACCGGCGGGGCAGCAGCTCAGTCGACCGGTGCCGGTTGCGGAGCCTTGCAGTGACGATCGATGAAATCCTGATGCGACGTGACCGCCTGCGCCGAACGCGCGATCTCTTCGCGGCGCAATTCCATCCCCGTGCGGATCTGCTCCAACGGATAGAGATCAGCCGATACGTCGTAGCGCGCTGGAACGACGGCGTTGCCCAACAGGATGGCGAGCCAACTCGGCTCCATATAGGATTCGGAATCGCCCAGCGCGACTTGTCCGCTCGCGTTCCAGACATCGAGCTTGTGCCGAAGGCTGTCGGGTATCTCTATGTCGCGGCACGCCGACCACAATGGTTCGGGACGGCGCGAGAGGTAATAGTGCGCAATGATGAAGTCGCGGATGCGCTCGATCTCTCGAGTGGAGATCCGGTTATATTCGTCGCGCAGAACGGGATCGATGATCCGTTGGGGGAAGTATTTAAGCAACTTCAACACCCCCATGACGATCAACTGTAGTCCGGTTGATTCCAGAGGTTCGAGAAAGTTGGAGGCGAAACCGATCCCCACGCAATTCCGATTCCAGAACTGCTTGCGGTGGCCTGAGGTAAAGCGGAACAGCCGCGGCTCGACGAGCGGTTCGCCGTCGAGACTGCCCAGCAAGGCGTCGCGCGCCGCGTCGTCGCTCCAGAAATCCGAGCTATAGACCATGCCATTGCCGCTGCGGTGTTGCAGCGGGATGGTCCAGCGCCAGCCCCCGGCGTGCGCGGTGGACCGGGTAAACGGCGTTGGCGCGCCGGTGCGTTTCGATGGCACCGCCATGGCGCTGTTGCAAAGCAACCAGCGCGACCAGTCGACAAACGGCGTATCCAGCGCCTTTCCCAGCAACGCAGACGCGAAACCGGTGCAGTCCAGGAAGAGATCGCCGGGAACGGTGGCGCCGTTGGCAAGGTGGATGGCGGCAATATTGCCGGACTCGCCATCCAGATCGACGTGCGTCATCTTGCCTTCGATGCGCTCCACGCCCAGCTCGGTCGCCACGTCCCGCAGATAGCGGGCGTACAAGGCCGCATCGAAATGATAGGCGTGGTGATAGCGCGAATTCTGCGGGTCGCTCGGGGCGAAATTGTCGTTTTTCGCGACGGCATAGGCGAACGAATAATCATCGATCGGGCGGTCGTCGCCCGATTGCCGCATTCTCAGCCAATAATGATGGGTCTGCACTCCTTCGACCGCGTGCCCATAGTCGCTGAACGCGTGGAAATGCCGATTTCCAACGACTCCCCAGTCGCAGAACTCGATGCCCAGCTTGAACGTGCCCTGGGTGCGGCGAATGAAGTCGAATTCATCGATGCCGAGCAATGTGTTCAATTGCGTCAGTATCGGGACCGTTGCTTCCCCGACGCCGATGATGCCGATCTCCTCGGATTCGACCAGGGTGATGCGCGTTTGGGGGTGGTTCGTCTTCTTGGCCAGCAGCGCGGCCGCTATCCACCCCGCCGCGCCGCCGCCCAGAATGACGATATTTTGTTGATCGCCGCTGTTCATAAACTGTCTCGCCATGAACGTACCCGGTGCCTGCCGAATGGGCTTCAGGCGTACGGTGGTTATATGTCGGTCAAGGCGCGTGCCAACCGGCTGTGTCTGTGACAAACGACCGGGCATGAACCGGCCGCAGCACTGTGTTCGAAAGAGAACGGGCGCTTCCCGAGGAAGCGCCCGTCCCCGTTCAGACCGTCACAAGCGCACCCGAACGGTGAGGTCGAAGCGCCGATCGCTGACGTTATAATCGTACGGCTGGAACACGCCAGGCACCGGCTCCTGAAGGGTTCGCGAAACCGTGTTGAGAAGGTTGTTCGCGTTGAATGAAACGGACACCCTCTTATTCACAGCGAAGTCGAAACCCATGTCCAGGTAACCGGCGGCTGCCATGTAGGCCGGAACCATGTTGTAAACGGGATAGGAGTGGGTCGCGTCGAAGTTGGTCGGGCTGGTATTGAGCGTGTAAGGATTGCCGCCGCTGGTCGCATAAGACAGCGGATTCACGTTGGTCGACAGCAACGCCTTGTCGCGCCAGTTGTACGCCAGACGGAAATTGACCTTGCCGCGGCTGTACAAAAACTGGATGTTGTAGGCCCATTTCGACAATCCGGCATAGGGAAGGTTCGGGTAGGTCTGCGGCACCGTGCCAGCCGGAGTGAGCCCCGGAAGGAGGCCGCCGGCCGGGGGCGGGGTCAACACGTTGTTGGCCTGCTGAGCAGGGTTGCTGCTGTCGATGAACGTCAGGTTGGCATCGATGCCCAGTCCGCGAAATATTCCCGGCAGTTTGTCGAAGAACTTGCGGCCACCGATCTCAAAGCCCTTGATATAGGCTGTCTGCGTCGACGACTTGTTCTGCAGATAGACCCATGGAAGGTTCAGGGTCGTATTCGTGATATCCGGGCTCGCAGGCTGCCCAGCGGCAGGGGGCGTCGCGCCATTTGCGTACGCCAAGGCCGGAATCGGGAGATTGTTGGCGATGAACGAATAGAAGAGCGGCTCATCTTCAATCTGCTTGGCGAACAGATCTAGATAGAAGAAGCTGGATGACGACGGATAGTATTCGAACGTCAGATCCTCGCTCTTGATCATGGTCGGCTTCAAATTCGCGCCGCCACCGTTGACGACAACACCCGTGAGAATCGAAGGTGCCAGCGAATTGGTGGGGTTGGCGAGCGTTCTCGCGCTGATCGAACCACCAGGGCGAATGTCGTTAAGATTGGGCGGAGAAGAAGATAGCGACGCCGCGCCACGAATCTTGAACTTGTCGGACACATCGAACTTGATGTTGAACGATGGCAGAACGCGCGTGTAAGAATAGTCGCGGGTCTGCGTATAATAAGCTTGAGTAAATCCATAGAGCGTGGGGAATGCCGTCGATGCACCCGGCACCCCCTGCTGCGCGTTGAAGTAGGCGGTGCTGTCTGCCTGGTTCAGGGCGAGGTTCGAAGCGTTCGGCGTTGATAGCAGGGCGTCCGCCCGCAGAGAATCGTGGAATACGCGAACGCCGATATTACCAGAGAATGCCGGAATGAATCCGATCCGATCATGCGCGAACCTGGCCTCAATATAAGCGGCCATGTTGTTGATGCGGCTATTGGTCTTACCCAAACCCTGATCAATATTCTGTGTCCAGTACTGATCGCGAGTCCCATTAGGGATTTGATTATTATAGGTCGTGAGCAAATGGTACCAGTCATAGCTATTCATGAGAGAACTGCTAGGAATCAGGACATATGCCGGAACCCCTACTTGACCACCGAAGAAATTTTTGAAGGGGCCAACTTGCCAATCGGTCTTCGGAACATTGGGGTTGTTGAGATACTGGATATTTCCCGGCCCAAACGTCGGATCCCCTACATGCGGGCCCCACGGATTCGCCAGCCACGACTGACCCAGCGGTGCCCAATATGTCCCCACGAAATTATCGTTTTCGGTACGCCTGGCGGCGCGAGCGCCAATAGTGATGCTGCGCAGGAATCCACTATCACTGACTTTGTATTCAAGGTCGAGATGGCCGGCCAGCATTGTCCCCTTATTCTTGGGTTCGTGATAGCCGAACTGAGCCAAGTACGCCGTGTTCGGATCAAGAATACCATTGGTGGACAGACCGGACACGACCGGCAGTGACCCCGTAAGATCGACATTCACCGATTTGACCAGCGGGCTGTTCTGATTGAGGCCAACATAGAACTGCTGCCCGGTCGAGCGCGAACTGACATACTGCATGCCGCCACGCACCGCCACCCGGTCCCCAGGGGTCCAGACAAAGCTCTGCGAAATATCCAGCGTGGAATTCTTGGTGTGCGAGGTGTTCGCCGAACCGCTGGGGTTCAGCGTGGCGGCGGGGCCACACTGCGCCAGAATGGGAGCGTTCGCCGACCAGTCCCACTGAATCGACGACGAAGGAGCGCCATAAGTAGCGCCGCAATCGATCTGATACTGCGGGGGCAGCCAGCTTGTGTGGGTGGTCGTGTTCTGAAACTCCAGCGAATTGCCGGTGGATCCGACCATGAGCGTTCCCTTTTGGAAAGCGCCATTGGCATCATATTTAACCGGAGCGCCGACCACGGGCATGAGTGCAGCAACCCCCGATGGGCTCGCTCCCACGGAGCCGCCATTCCCCTGGCTGTGTTCGATATATTGCGAGAAGAAGACGGTGTTGGTGAACGTAAGGTTCGAGGCCGGCTTCCATTGAATGGCCTGATACGCACCGTATCTGTCGCGCTTGTTTTCGGTGGTGCTCCAGTTGAACGAGCTGGGAACAAAGGCAAGATTATCGCTGCGCGTGGCGGTCGGCGTATATTGGGCGAACATCGCACCAACCGCCAGGTCGCTGCTCTGCTGGTAGAGGCGGCTGAAGGCGAAATCCCACAACACGCCAATTTCGCCGATGCCGGTATCGAACCGCTTGGAGAACATGGCGGAAATGCGGGGCGAGCCCTTTTTCACCTGGGTGCCGTAGCTGCCGCCCGCAGTGACGTTGAACTGCGTATCCTTGAAATCGAAGGGCACGTGCGTGCGAAGGTCGATAGAGGAAGCTCCTCCCTCAATGAGGTCGGCGCGCGTCGCCTTGTAAACATCGACTCCCGCCATCAGCTCGGGCGTGACTTCGTTCCAGCTAATGGCGCTTGCGCCGTTGGCGCTGAACAGCTGCTGGCCGTTGAGCATGCTCGAATTGAAGGGAAGCCCGCGCACGGTAATACCCGAACCTTCGATCTGGAACGCCGTGTTGCCGCCGTTGACCCCCGTGAAGCGGGAAATCGACACACCCGGGACGCGCTGAAGAACCTCGGTGATCGAATTGTCCGGAAGTTTGCCCGCTTCGTCCGCGGTCACCGAGTCGACGATCGTGTCCGAGTTCTTCTTGATGGAGATTGCATCCGCCAGCGCCTTGCGCCGGGCGGTGATGATGATGTCGGTCGCGACATCGTCGCTGTCATCTTTCGCCTTGGCGGGCTTGTCCGCTGCGGCATTGTCAGAGTTTGTCGCTCCCGCATCCTGCGCCCATGCCGGCGTCGCCATGCTCAGGCTTGCAAGGATGAGCGCCGAAACGCTGGCTTCGATCATCAGGTTGCGTGTTTTCATCTTCCCCTCCCATTCCTTTTCTTCATTAGGTGTCGATATTCTTGGCGGATGCGCTCCGTGAGGGTGCGCGCCGCTCAGATTTCATTGGCTTTCCGTTCGCGTGCGCTGCGATCATGTGATGTTTGCTGCGATGATCCTCCGCCTCTCACGGGCTGCGGGCCAGAACCCGGCTGGCCTCGACCACATCCCGCGTCTCAACCGCACGCTGCCGCGATGCTTGTTACTGGTACCGCTACCAATTTTGGCCGCGAGAATTGACGCCGCCTGCCTCAAGGCTAGCCCTTGCGGGTCGACTTTGATCTGGGCGGAGCACGGATAGTCACACACGAGCGCTGGAGCGCATGTGTCGAGCATCTCGCGGTCAATCGTCATTCCTCGACCCTCCATTTCAAATGGCAAGGGGAGGGGCGCTCTGATCGGCATCATCTCTCCCTAATATGGCTCGTTCATTCTTCCGGCCCGTAGAGGACGGCGTGACTTCACCACTACTTATCAACGGCACAATTTTGCCGCCGCGTCCACGTATTGTGTTAGCGCTATCCACGAAAATTGGCGGAAAATGATAGAGGAGAGGGGGTGTTCAGGCCGGTCCACTAGCCTCCAAGCCGGGTTGCGGCGATGGAGTCCGTTTCACAACATTTCTTACAAATGCCGATCCACTGGCCTTGGTCGGGGGCCTGTGCGCCCATAAGCAGTTTGAAAGCGGCCTGCGGCACGCCCAATCGTCGAATCACCTGACGCAGCGGCTCTCGATTTCCAGCCGATACTTATGGCGTCGCAGCGGGAATTTCAGGAGAGACCATGACATTCGTTAGGTCAGGTGCGAACATGCTTAGCCTGGTGTTGTCCCGGCTAGGGATGGCGATCGTTGCGGAGTGAAGGGGTGTCCCATGTTTGACCGCCAAGGGCGGCAGCTACACTTGGCCAGAGCATTCCGGTTTCCGCGAGTGCCGTCCCGCGGCGGACGTGACGTAAATGGGCTTTTTGGCCATGAATGCGGTATAGGCCGTATCCGGCTATGATCTCCGCGCGGTCCAACTCCTCGATCTTGGCGAATGATGTGCGACAGCGCATCCAACGCGTCCCGTCCGTCCGAGCGGACGACGCCTGGCATCGCGTTTGGCGCGCATGGCTTCGCCCGGCAATCCTCATCTTCCTGATCTGGACGGCGGTCGGCATATTCCTGTCCTTGCCGGACATGCTGAAGGGCCTTCCGTGGCACCACTTCACGGCGAAGTTAATCGATTCCTGGGCCTGGGCGCTGCTTACTCCGGCGCTACTGCTCATTGACAAGAAGGTCGTGCCGAAGGACCAGAACATCTTCCGCCTCAGCCTGCTTTTTCTTCTCCTGAGTGTCCCTTTCAGCCTAGTCCATACGTATCTCGCGGGATTTCTTCTTCTCTTGGTGCCTCAGGTCTGGTGGAATCCGTTAACAAACAGCGAGTTCGCGGTATATTATTTCCTTGGGGGCTGGCAGACTTACTGCGCCGCCGTGGGCATATATCAATGCTTCAGATACTATAGCCGCTATTTGACGGGGCAGCTCGAATTGGGTCGCGTAGAGAAGAGCCTGCTCGAGTGGCGTTTGAACGCGTTGCGCCTCCACCTCGAGCCGCATTTTCTCTTCAACGCGCTAAACGCCATTTCGTCCGAGGTCGGCGCGGACCCGGTCTTGGCGCGCAACATGATTGGTGATCTGGCCGCGCTGCTTCGGGGGTCGCTCGATTGCAAAGACAGGTTGGAGATACCGTTGGCGCAGGAACTGGCGCTTCTGGAACATTATATCTCGATCCAGAGATTTCGCTTCGGGGACAGAATCCAGATCGAACTCGACATCGAGCCCGGGGCGCTAAAGGCCATGGTACCCTCGATGCTGCTTCAGCCCCTGGTCGAAAACGCGATTCGCCACGGTCTTGAAGGTCGTCTGTCTGGAGGAAAGATCGATATATTGGCCAGGCGAGCTGGGGCGCAGTTGCAAATCCAGGTGCGTGACGACGGGGTGGGACTGCCGACGAATTGGCGGAAGGAGACGTCGGCCGGCCTGGGCATCCGCGTGACGTGCGAACGCCTTGCCGCGCTCTATCCGGACCTGGGTGAACAAGCTCTGACGATTCAGCCTCGTCCGGGTGGCGGAACCGAGGTGGCCATTTGCGTACCGCTGAGCGAAGAATGGCGATAAGAAGATGAAATCGCACCTTGAGCCGATCACCGCTCTTGTCGTCGATGACGAGGCGCCGGCGCGCAAGCGCCTAGCCGATCTGCTGGCCAACGACCGTAGCGTCGGCAAGATTCTCGAAGCAAAGAATGGCGTCAATGCCGTTGCGCTGATCCAGGACGCGCGTCCGGACGTCGTATTCCTCGACGTCCAGATGCCCGGTGTGGACGGCTTTGGGGTGATCGACGCCTTGGGCGCCGAAAACATGCCGCTGACAGTGTTCGTCACGGCCTATGACCGGTTCGCACTTCAGGCGTTCGATGCGGACGCCGTCGATTATTTGCTCAAGCCGTTCGGCGACTCTCGCTACGAGAAGATGATGGCGCGCGTCAAAAACCGGTTGGGCGAACTGCGCGCGGAAAATGCGAGCGACGCGAACTCCTTTGGTCCTGAACTGCTCAAGCTGGCCGCACAGCGTGCGAAGCCCGGCGAGATGTGGGAATGGATGGTCGTTAAAAAGCGGGACGCGACCCAGTTCGTGATGACGCAGGATATCGACTGGATCGAAGCGGCCGGCGTGTATGTGACGCTGCATGTGGGAGCAGAGGAATTCCTATACCGAGCTGGACTGGCCACGGTCGCGAGCCGGCTGGACCCATTTCGGTTCGTCCGTATTCATCGGTCCAGCGTCGTGAACATCAGGTCCGTCGCGCTTCTCGAGCGGCGGTCTCACGGCGAGTTCGAGGTGGTGCTCAAGGATGGCACGCGCCTGATGCTCAGCCGGAGTTACCGGGCGGAAGTCGAAGCGTTGTTGGGGCAGTCGCTCTGAGCGATCGAACGTTGCGATTCGTGGGATACGAATATTGCCCGAGGGCAACGGCAGGATCCTGATTCTTGCTCAGCCTGCGGCCATCCTGCCGGTTTGCCACCAGCCGAGCCGTTTTACCGTTCCAATTTTCCGCCCCGTAACAATTTCTGCACGCTCCCAATTGCGCCGTTATAGACCTCGAACGGAGAGCGCTCGGGCTGGTAGTCCGGGCAAGACTCTGAGCGATATTCTCTGCGGGGCGGCGGCTATGGGGCTGGCCTCGCAAATAAGTTCTGGACGAATAGGTTGTCTGTTCGTTCTGAATTGGGCGGTGACCGGATGGTTTCGGAGGCGAGTATTTAGAAATCGGCTGGTATCGACGATTTGGCAAGTTTGGACGAGCCTTCCACTGGGCCGGGGACGATTTTCCCGGCCCGCTTTTTTTGCCGGTCGCTCAAGGCTCGCAAAATTGTGACGGCTGCTGAGAAGCACAACTTAGTTCGGCGCGCGTGCGACGAGCGCAGGAACTCGCTAAGGCCACGGAAAAATTGGCCGACGCGGACGAAAAGATAATCCCGGAGAGACTGTCATGAAGAATCGCCATTTTGCCTTTCTTTCCATCGGAGGGCTGATCCTCGCCGGTATCGCTCCTTTGGCAGCGCACGCGCAGTCTGCCACGCCTGCGCCGCGCGTGCTGCAGGTGGATCGGGCGACGGCAGATGCTCCGGTTGATCGTTTTTTCGATCTTTCCGTGGGATCCGATTATCCCGGAACGCTGATCCGAGACGACAGCATGGCCCAGCTCAAGACGGCGACGGGCGAACTGGGATTCCGCTACATCCGCTTCCACGCGATCTTCCATGACGTGCTCAAGACCGTGCAGGTGAAAAACGGCCAAGTCGTCTACGATTGGACGCGTATCGACGAACTTTACGACAAGTTGCTCGCTCGTAACATCAAGCCCTTTGTGGAGCTCGGCTTCACCCCGGAAGCGCTCAAGACGTCGGATAACTCGATCTTCTATTGGAAGGGCAATACGTCGCATCCAAAGCTCGATGGGTGGGCGCAACTGATTGACGCCTTCGCTCGGCATATTCGGCAGCGTTATGGGGTTGACGAGGTGCGGAGCTGGTATTTCGAAGTTTGGAACGAGCCCAATCTCGATGGCTTCTGGGAAAGGGCCGATCGCGAGGCGTATTTCGCGCTTTATGACGTGACGGCGCGTACGCTGAAGGCGGTGGATCCTGCGCTCCGCGTGGGCGGCCCATCAACCGCCGGAGCGGCATGGGTGCCCGAATTCCTCGATCATGTCGCTGCGAACCGGGTGCCGGTCGATTTCGTCACCACGCACACTTATGGTGTCGATGGCGGCTTTCTCGACGAAGAAGGCAAGGGCGACACCAAGCTTTCGGCTTCGCCGGATGCGATCATCGGCGACGTTCGCAGGGTCCGGACGCAGATCCAGGCGTCGCGCTTTCCCAATTTGCCGCTCTATTTCACCGAGTGGAGCACCAGCTACACGCCGCGGGACGCCGTACACGACAGCTATGTGAGCGCGCCCTATATCCTCACCAAGCTCAAGGGGGTCGAAGGTTCGGTCCAGGGTATGAGCTACTGGACCTATAGCGACCTGTTCGAAGAGCCCGGTCCGCCCACGGCCCCGTTCCAGGGAGGCTTCGGGCTGATGAATCCCCAGGGCATCCGCAAGCCAGCGTGGTTCGCCTACAAATATTTGAAGGCGCTCCGGGGTCAGACGATATCCGTGAAGGATCCCTATAGCATGGCGGCGGCCGATCGATCCGGCCTGACCTTGCTGGTGTGGGACTGGCACCAGCCAGAGCAGAAGCTCAGCAACCGCCCTTTCTACAGCCGATTGGTGGCGTCATCACCCGCCGCACCGGTCAGCGCGCACTTCGTGCATGTCCAGCCGGGGCGGTATCGTCTGCGTACCTACCGGACCGGCTACCGCCATAACGACGCCTATTCGGCCTATATCGATATGAAGATGCCGCAGAAGCTTTCGGCGGCCCAGCTGGAACAATTGCAGGGGCTGACCCGGGACGTGGCCGAACGCGATGTCATCGTCACCGTTCCCAGAAGCGGATCCCTGAATATCGAGGCGCCCATGCGGACCAACGATATCCTGCTCATGCGGCTCGAACGCATCGGCACCAAGCAAGCCCAATAGAACCTTGGGCGAAGGCAGGGGCATGTCGGTGGCGTGAGACGCCGGTTGCGCCGCAAATCACGGTGCTTGGCTCATATTTAGCGCATGCCGTAATCGTCGCCCGGCGACGACCGAAATGGCTGACGGCGAGGTGGAGAAAGGATGACACGCAACGCCCATCGACTTCTCGCGCTGCTTGCGATCCCCGGCATGGCAGCGCTCGGCGCGGCGCAGGCGCCCGCGAGCGATGAGGCGCAGACACCGGCGCGGCAATATTTGTCCCAGCCGCTCGTCACCTCGCTGTTCACCGCGGACCCCGCGGCTCACGTGTTCGACGGCAAGCTCTATGTTTATGCCAGCCACGACACTGAGGAGGGGCCGCCGCTCCCCGACGTCGCACCCTTCAAGAACAGCGAGGGCGGGGCGTTCAAGATGCGCGACTATGTCGTGCTGAGCATGACGCGTCCCAACGGACCGGTTCAGGTACATCGTAATGTGCTCGACATTGCGAACGTACCCTGGGCGGCACGACAGATGTGGGCGCCTGACGCTGCCTATCGGAACGGAATCTATTATCTCTATTTCCCGGCCAAGGACCGCGCCGGCGCCTTTCGTATCGGCGTCGCCACGTCGAAGCAGCCGGCCGGACCATTCAAAGCCCGACCCCAGCCGATCAGGGGCAGCTTTTCGATCGATCCCGCGGTGTTCGTCGACGATGACGGCGGCAGCTATATGTATTTCGGCGGGCTGTCGGGTGGGCAGCTTCAGAAGAATGTCGGCGGCGTCTACGATCCGAACGGCCCCGTCGGCGATCCGCGGGGCCAGAATGAGCAGGCCTTCATGCCACAAGTGGCGAAGCTGCGCGGCGACATGCTCGAATTCGCGGAAAAACCGCGCGAGGCGCTGATCGTCGACGAACATGGCAAACCGCTTACAAGCGGCGACGGGACTCGACGCTTCTTCGAAGCCTCGTGGATGCACAAATATCGCGGGAAATATTATCTCAGCTATTCCACCGGCGGCTCGCATCTCATCGCCTATGCGGTGGGAAAGTCGCCTTACGGGCCCTTTACCTACAAGGGTAACGTCCTGCTGCCTGTGCAGGGCTGGACGACGCATCATTCGATCGTGGAGTATAAGGGGCGCTGGTGGTTATTTTATGCGGACACCCAGCTCTCGGACAAGACCTGGCTGCGCAACGTCAAGGTGACCGAGCTTTTCTACAATCCCGACGGTACGATCCGCACCATCGATCCGTTCGCGACGCCCAAATGAGGATTGGCCGCCTTGATGATCCAACCTGATCGCGCAGGGCATTCGCGCCGCCAGTTTCTCGCCAATGCCGGCACCGGCGCTTTGGTCGCAGGCTGGACCGGGGCTGTATCCACCCCGGCCTGGGCGGATGCGCCGCGAAATGCCGTGGGGCGGTCCGTGGCCAAGTTGCAGCCATTCGACTTGGCCGACGTGACGCTGGAGGCGGGGCCTTTCCTCCACGCCCAACGAATGACCGAGGCGTATCTCCTGAAGTTGCAGCCCGACCGGATGCTACACAATTTCCGGTTGAACGCGGGTCTGGAGCCCAAGGCCCCGGTTTATGGCGGCTGGGAGTCCGAGCCCAGATGGGCGGAGATAAATTGCCACGGGCACACGCTCGGCCATTATCTCTCGGCCTGCGCATTGGCCTATCGCTCGACCAGCGACAGGCGATTCAAACAGCGGATCGATTATATCGCCGGCGAACTGGCCGCGTGCCAGAAGGCCGTGGGCTCCGGCCTGATCTGCGCATTCCCCAAGGGTGCGGCGTTGGTTTCTGCGCATCTGCGTGGGGAAAAGATCACCGGCGTCCCCTGGTACACGCTGCACAAGGTTTATGCAGGCTTGCGCGACGCGACGCTGCTCGCGGACAGCGAAGCTTCCCGCGCGGTGCTGGTGCGGCTGGCGGACTGGGGTGTGGTCGCCACTCGTCCGCTGACCGACGCAGAGTTCGAAGCCATGCTGGCCACCGAACATGGCGGCATGAACGAGGTCTATGCCGACCTCTATTTCATGACCGGCAATGCCGAATATCTTCGCGTCGCGCAGCGTTTCTCGCACAAGGCGATCATGGAACCGCTGGCCGAAGGTCGCGACTATCTGGACGGGCTGCACGCGAACACGCAGGTGCCCAAGATCGTCGGCTTTCAGCGCGTCTATGACGCGACCGGAGATACCAAATATCGCGATGCCGCAGCGTTCTTTTGGCAGACGGTGACACGCACGCGGTCGTTCGCGACCGGCGGACATGGCGATAACGAGCATTTCTTCGCGATGGCGGACTTCGCCAAGCACGTCTTCTCGGCCAAAGGGTCAGAGACGTGTTGTCAGTATAATATGCTCAAGCTCACGCAGGCGCTGTTCCTGTACGAGCCCTCGCCGGAATATGCCGATTATTACGAGCGCACGCTCTATAACGGCATCCTCGCTTCTCAGGACCCGGATTCGGGGATGGCCACCTACTTTCAGGGCGCCCGCCCGGGTTATATGAAGCTCTACCACACGCCCGAGGATTCCTTTTGGTGCTGCACCGGAACGGGCATGGAAAATCACGTCAAATATCGGGATGCGATCTACTTCCACGATGACGACGCGCTCTATGTGAATCTTTTCGTGCCCTCCTCGGTGAGGTGGAAGGAGAAGGGCGCGCTGCTATCCCAAGCCACGACCTTCCCCGAGGCGCCGACGACCACGCTGCGCTGGAAGTTGCTACGACCGACGCAACTGGCACTGAAGTTGCGCCACCCGCGCTGGAGCCGAACCGCGATCGTCCTGGTCAACGGCCTGGAGGCTGCACGCTCGACCATACCCGGCAGCTATGTCGAGTTAAAACGCACCTGGCGGAGCGGCGATCAGGTCGAACTGCGGCTCGCGATGGAAGTGTCGGTCGAGCGTGCGCCCGCGGCTCCCGACATCGTCGCGTTCACTTACGGCCCGCTGGTACTTGCCGGCGCATTGGGGCGGGCAGGGCTGGCGCCAGGTGCGGACATCGTCGTGAATGAACGCGAATATGGCGGCTATAACGACACGCCCTTTACGGCACCGGCTCTTGCCGGCGATCCGCGGGCGCTCGCAAAGGGGATCCGGGCCGGTGATAAGCCGCTGGAATTCACGATCGCCTCGGCGAACGGGGAGCGGGTACGGCTGATCCCATATTACCGCATCGCGCACGAGCGATATGCGACCTATTGGCGGATCATGCCCGGCAAGGCTTGATCGGCCGAATTAGTTTTGGTTGTCGTCGTGCGATTGCGACTGGAATCTTTCCCCAGCGTCGGGCGCGATAGAGTTCCTTGCGCTCGAGTCCCTTATTTGACGAGTTCCACGCCATACGGGGCCAGCGGAACGGTGCCGGCATAGCGTTTGTGCGACAGCACGCCGGTCTTCACGCCATCGATCGACACGGTGATCGGGCCTTGGGTCGTGTTGACGTAAAGCGTGCGCCCATCGACCTCGCGCGCGATCACGCCCGATGGCGTCGACGGGCCGCATTTTATACCGAGGGCCGGATAGAGCGAGCGCACCAGCGGCCCGAGCAGTTCGGCCTGCGGTGCAGTTGCGATGTAGATTGCCTGCCCCTTGCCGAAACGATTGATGGTGATCGCGGCGCTCTTTTGCGGCGTGTTGGCGAACGTCGCCAGCGGTTTGGCGGTGCCGAGTTCGAGCACTTCATAATAGGGATCGCTGCCGGTCAGCGTCTGACCGTCGAAGGTTACCTTCAATGGCTGTTCGGCGCGATAGAACGCATTGGTCCGCAGCCCGAAAACGTCGCTCAACCGGCCGGGCAGGGAGGTTTCGAACCATTTGCCCGTTTCGTCGACCTTCGCCGAATAGCCGGTCATGATCACCGTCCCGCCATTGGCGACGTACTTTCGCACGGCTGCCGCGGTCGGCTCGTCCATCACATAGGTGCTGGGAAGGACCGCGAGCTTGTACCGATCGAGCGCGTCGTGGCCGACGTCGATGACCGCGGCGTCGATATTGTCCTCGAAGAACGGGCGGAAGGCCGTCTGGGCCTGCCCGGTGTAATTGCCCTTGAAATATTCTTGCATCGTGTTCGGCCCCGGGGGCGGGGCGGTCAGCCAGAGGTTTTGGAACGAGAAGTTCACGGCGACTTCGGGCTGGCGATAGCGCGGAAACCCCAGCGTTATCATCGTCTGGAACTCGCGCGCGATCTGGGCGAATTCGTCGACCTTCCACGACGGGCGTCCGTCATGATCGACCAGGCCGAAAAGGGCCTGCTCCTCGCCGCCGATATGCGAATTGAACGTCCAGGCGAGGAAGGTCTGCGTGTAGTAGATCAGGCCGAAATAGGCCCACATCCGCGAGCGGCCGGGCGTGCCGTAATAGCCGCCCCCGCCGGCGGTGAACTCATTGAACCAGAGCGGGGTGTCATGCCCTGCACGGTTTGACATCGCCTCGAACGCGGCACCCCCCGGATCGCCAGGATAAAAGCCCTGCGCGCCGTAGGTCGAGATCTTCTCCCACGAGCGCAGATAGTCGAAGCCCTTGGTGCCGGCCGTCGGCCAGAAGTTGGAAGCGACGGGAAGGTTGGGCGCATATTGCTTGCGCACCGCCTCCAGATCCTCGAGCGCGCCGATCGTATCGTCGGACCAGTAGCGGCGCAGGTCGAGATAGCGCTCGTTCGGGCCGGGGCCGCGTTCATAGGGCAGGTCCACCTGATCCCAGCTGTTGATGCGGCGTGACCAGCGCTGGGTCGCCCAAGCCTTGTTGAGTGCTTCGATGGAGCCGTAGCGGCGTTTGAGCCAGTCGACGAAGCGGTCACGATCGGCAGCGGAATAGGACATGTGCCCGTTCCCGATCTCATTGTCGTAACCCACGGCGATGACCGCGGGATTTTGCGCATACCGCTCCATCATCTTCTGCGCGAGGCGCTTGGCCAGGCGGCGATAGTCCGGATCGCTGATATTGTCCCAATAGCGGCTCGCCGCGTTGATCCTGACGCCGTCCTGGTTGATGATGTCGACCCCAGGATAGCGCTTGTGCATCCAGATCGGCGCCGGTTCGCCGGGTATATCGACGATGACCCGGATGCCGGCTTGGTGCATCTGATCGATAACCTTGTCGAACCACTCGAACGTGAAGCGGCCTTCTTCCGGCTCGAACGAATCCCAGGACAGATCGCCCATGCGCACCAGGTTGAAGCCCGCAGCCTTCATGATCGCGATATCCTGCCGAATCTGTTCCGGGCTGCGATCGACCGGCTGATAGCAGGTGCCGACGAACAATTGGCCCTTGCCTGGCCATTCGGGGTGCCCGACCGCGCTTTGCGCACGCGCCGGCGGCATAAGACTGTCCGGCGCGAAGCCACTGGAAACAACGAACACGAAGGCAATGGCGGCGAGGCTAGCCGAGCGGCGGCGCATGGTGGGTCCTTCTACGATGGATCGAAGGTCGAAGCGGCGGAGCGGGGCCGGTCACGCCGGCCCGGCGTTCCTTTCGGTGTCAGGCCAAATGTATCTTGAAAACGCTGGCGTGGCGGGTCGGCAGGCGGCCGGGAAGGTCGATCGAAAGGGCTTTCGGGGTGCGGCGAAACTGAACCGGGCCAGCACCGAGCAGTTCGACACCGACGACGCGGCCCTGCGCATGAGGCGCGCCGGTCCGCAACGAAGCGATCTCCGTCAGGTTCGATGGTTCGCCCAGCGTAATCGCATAAAGCGCCTTGTCTTTGACCGTGAAGCGTATGTCGCGCGCGGAATAATCGACGTCCTCCCTGAACATGCCCTCCGCTGCCTCTGTCGGCCCCTCGCCAAAGACGTTCCACGGACGAGTGCCGTGGATAGCTTCGGCGTTGACCGCCATCCACGCCGAAAGCTCGGTCAGGAGCTCGTCCGATTCCGGCGGCAGCGATCCGTCCGCATAAAGGACCACGTTCAACAGCATGTTGCCGTTCTTGCTGACGATGTCCGCAAGCATGGTGATGATGTCGCTGGGCGTCTTGTATTTGTAATTGTCGCTGTAGAACCAGTCGCCGTTGGAGGTGTCGGTCTGCCAGGGCAGGGGATTGATCCCCTTGAGCACGCCGCGCTCGACGTCCTGCACCATTCCTTCCTTGTAGAACTCGCCCGTGCCGCTGTCCTTGCAATTGTAGACGGCTTCGAGCCGGCCGGTCCGGGCAATGCTGCTGTTATAGAGATGGGCCACCAGCGTGCGGCCGACCTCGCCGAACGGCAAGCCGCCGTCCGAATAGAGAAGGTCCGGCTGGTAACTGTCGACGAGGTCGCGGATTCGTTTCAGCCAGAGCTGATGGTAAGCCGGGTTGGTGGTGTACCAGCTCTCCCTGGTGTTGCGGTACGGCTCGTCGCGATTGTCGTGATAGAGGTCGGCATAGGCCGGATCGGCACCGTCATAGGGGACGCCAAGCTTGGGCCAGAACTGATCGTAGAGACGGTTCGGATACGACCAGCAATAGCTGGCGCCGAGATGCTCGGAAACGCCGAAGCGGAGTCCTCGCCGCTTCGCAGCCGCCTGCCAGGTACCAACGACGTCGCGCTTCGGCCCCATGGCGGCGGCATTCCACCGGTGATGTTTTGAGTTCCACAGATCGAAATTGTCGTGGTGGACGCCCATGGACACGAAATATTTGGCGCCGGCGGCGGCATAGCGGGCCATCAGCGCGTCCGGATTCCAGCGCTCCGCCTTCCAGAGTGGAATGAGGTCCTTATAGCCCTTTTCCGATGGATGACCGTAGGTCTTGAGGTGGTGGTCATAATGCGGATGGCCGGGCACATACATAAAGCGGGCGTACCAATCACCCTGGCGCGGCACCGCTTGCGGTCCCCAATGTGCCCAGATACCGAACTTCGCGTCTCTGAACCAATCAGGCGTCCGGTAGGTCTTGAGCGATTCCTGCGTCGCGTTGAACGGGCCGCGCGCGATGTCGCTTTCGGTCGCTGAGAGTGCCGCCGCCGCAGGTCGGATCCCCCCCAGCGCGCCAGCGCCAAGGGCAAGGAGCGGACCGCCCAAAATCTCGCGCTTGCTGAACTTCGTCATCTCTCCTCCTGCCGGTAGAATGTTCTGTCCCCGTCTCGCCGTCACGGTCGTTCGATATGCTGACCTAGGGCTCTGGCGCCCATCGCGATCACGCGACGCAGCCGCCAACCGTCCTCCATCAAAGCGCATCTTCCGTTTCCGATCGACCCAGGCAGGGTTATCGTCTATTTTCATTGGTGCAATATTATTCTCCTTGATGCAATCATGCTGGAATGAAAATTACAACCTGGATGTCGGCGGCTTCGAGAGGAACCGGATGCCGTGCTCTTCGCGCTGATCAGTGATGTCGGCCTTCCGACTTGCGCTGCAGCGCAGGCCGGGCAATCACGCCTTTCACAGAGATTATGGAGAGGCTGAGGCCGCGATGGGACGAACAGGGGTAAAAGGGACCTACGCCGCTCCGGCGATTCAAAAAGCCTTCGAGGTGATCGAACTGCTCGTGAAATGGCCGCAGGGTGCCCTGGTCAGTGAGATGGCAGCCGATCTAGGGAGGACCGTCGGGGAGTTGTTTCGCATCGTCGTCGTGATGGAGCAGCTGGGATATCTCCAGAAATCGCAGGCGACTGACCGCTACACCGTCACCTACAAGCTCCTCGATCTCGCCTACCGGGCGACACCGTCGCAAGATCTCGTCCGGGCGGCGCTGCCGGAAATGCAGGTACTGGCAATGGAGGCCGGTCAGTCCTGCCATCTGGTCGTGCCGAACGGCGGTCGCGGCATCGTGATAGCCCGCGAGGAACAGCCCGGTACGCGCGGTTTTGCGCTCAAGGTCGGCGCTCATATCGACATAATAGGAAGCTGCTCCGGTCAGGTCATCCTGGCGTTTTCAAATGACCAGCGCTGTGAACAGATTGTTCGTGCTGCGGAGAGCGAGCGTGGCGTCGAGGTGGATCGGGACTGGCTAGTGGAGCGTAAGACAGCGATCCGTGCCGCCGGCTTCGATCTGCGCAAGAGCCCGATCACGTACGGCGTGACCGACATCAGCTTTCCGGTCTTCGGCTTTGATCGCGAGGTCATTGCCGCGTTGACGATTCCCTTCCTCGAACTGATCGACGGTTCGCAGAAGGTCCATATTGAGGCGGCATGTGACCTCCTCCGCTCGGCCACGATGCGAGTGTCGGATCGATTAGGCTATCAACCGGCCTGACCTCTCTCGACACCCTCTGACGACGTTCTGGCTCGGCGAATCCGCTCCGAGGCGCTCGGCCTCCGGAACGCGAACTCCTGCCTTGCGGACTTGGGTCTTGGCTCCAGACGAAAATCTCTTGGTGCTAGCGAGAACAAGATTGCATATACGGAAATAATCGTGTGATGGTGCCGTCCAGGAAGGGACGACCATTATGCGGGCCATTGTCTGTCACGAGCCATTTCAACTGGATGTTATCGCGCGCGATAAACCCCAGCCCGGACCCGGCGAGGTGCTCATCCATATTCGGCAGATCGGCTTGTGCGGCACAGACTTCCATATCTTCGCCGGCAAGCACCCCTTTCTTCATTATCCGCGGGTCATGGGCCACGAATTGGGCGGGGAAATCGTCGCCCTGGGCGAGGGGACCTCACTGCGTATCGGCCAACAGGTCGCGATCAACCCTTATCTCGCGTGCGGCCATTGTGTGGCCTGCCGCCGCGGCAAGCCCAACGCCTGCGTGAACATTCGCGTACTCGGTGTCCATGTCGATGGCGGCATGTGCGAATTTCTGGCCGTGCCGCAAACAGCGGTGATCGATGCGGAGGGCCTCTCGCCGGTACAGGCGGCGATGGTCGAATTCCTGGCGGTGGGAGCGCATGCTGCCGCCCGCGCGCCGAAGGGCGGCGACCATATGCTCGTCGTCGGTGCCGGGCCGATCGGTGTGGCGACCGCGCTGTTTGCGATGCTGGATGGGAGAAAGCCCCTACTCGTCGACCGGCTGGCCGCCCGGGTCGCCTTCGTTCGCGACCGCCTGGGACTGGACGGGGTGGTCGCGGATGACCAGCTCGATCAGACGCTCGCCGACTGGACCAACGGCGACATGTTCGACGTCGTGATCGACGCCACCGGATCGCTGCAGGCGATGCGTCGCAGTTTGTCGTTCGTCGCGCATGGCGGCGCACTGGTGCTGGTCGGCGTTGCACAAGGCGAGCTCAGCTTCGAAGACCCGGAGTTCCATAAACGCGAGGCGATGCTGATCGCGAGCCGGAATGCGCTGGCCGAGGATTTCTCGCGAGTGATCGAAGCGATCAAATCCGGCGCGATACCGACCGACGTCCTGCACACCCACAGCATCGCGGCCGCTGAATTGCCGCTACGCTTGCCCGAATTGATCCGCAATGCCGACACCATTCTCAAGGTCGTCGCGTCGTTTTGATCGCAACCATGACCTGTTGCCCGTCGGCTCGAACAATTCTCTTATAGCGCGCGGAGCGCTTTTCGAACCGATCCACGGGAGCGCATCGGCTACTGTCGGCGTCACCACGCCCGTGGCGGAGATCCAACCCGCGCGGCGACCGCCGCTTCGATCTCGTTCAATTGCGCTTGCGACAGGATGCCGGCCAGCAACAGCCCGCGCATCAATTCGTCCGCCAGCGCGGCCAGGAAATGCACCTCGGCGCGCTCAGCATGCGTATCTTCGCCATCCGCGTTCACATCGCCACCCATGCGTCTCTCCTCCGGCACAGCTTCCACGCGTGCATGAACGATCGACCCGCCAAATTCGCCGCAAACGGAATGCGGCGGTCGCCACCGCCGGCCGTCCTCTATCCGCGCCGGTGTTTTCGTGTTCAGAAGATTCCGAGGAACTTCTTTTTCTGTTTCTTGCGATCGGCGGCCGACTCCTTGCCACTCTTGCCGAAGAGCGGGCTCAACTGCGAAATACGCATATCGATCTTTTGTGCTTGAAACAGATTGCGCTTGGTCGCCCATTTCGGATTGGCGACGCTCAAACCCTCTGCGTAAAATTTGATCTTCAACGGCGCGAAACAGAGCTGGAAGTCCCCCTCCTACCTTTACATCGCGGCCCGCTATCCTGGTCGTGACGCTCTCGAAAGGTCATTTCAGAAACCGGCCCTTCGTGATGAACAGGACCAGCCAGATAACGAAAAACGTCGCGAGCAGGCCGACCAGGCAGTTGCGAACGATCCGCCAGGTGCTACTGCCAAAAAGCTTCCCACCCGGCTTACGTCCTTGGAAGCAGCCGCAGTCGTACCCATCGCCGCTAAATCGCGCCAACGCGTTCAAAGGTTCATTCGCCGACGCCCCGCCCTCCGCCAAGAGGCGCCGTTGCACGTCTTCTCTCGCAGGTGCAGCATTGGCAAGATATGGCGAAGCTGCTTAGGAACGGGTCGTGAGCGCGATCCTGGAAATCTGTGTGGACGATGCGGCCGGAGTCGACGCTGCCTTGGCGGGCGGGGCCGATCGGATCGAGCTTTGCTCGGCGCTCGAGCTCGGCGGTCTGACGCCGTCGGGCGCCTTGCTGGACCATGCACTGCGAGCAGGCTGTCCTGTTCACATGATGATTCGACCTCGTGCTGGCGGGTTCGTCTACAGCGAAGACGACTTGGCGTTGATGGTCGAGGAGATTGGTGGAGCGGTCGCACGAGGTGTGACGGGCGTGGTGGTCGGCGCAGTGCGGTCCGACGGTGCGCTCGACCGCGCGGCGCTTGGGCGTTTTCGTGACGCGGCGCGCGATGCGACGATCGTGCTGCACCGGGCGATCGATCTGGTCCCCGACCCGGTCGCCGCCATCGGTGAGGCGATTGCGCTGGGCTATGACAAGATCCTGAGTTCGGGCGGCGCGCCGACCGCGGTCGAAGGCATGGCAACGCTCGCGGCGATGGTCGCGGCCGCCGGGGAGCGGTTGTCGATCATCGCCGGGGCGGGCGTGCGGCCTGACAATGTCGCGCGGATCATTGCCGGCACTGGCGTGCGCGAAGTCCATGGATCGGCGAGCCGTCCTGGTCCCGAACCCGATGCCGCCACGTTGCGGCTCGGCTTCGCGACCGGGCCGCGGCGTGCGACCGATCAGGCGATCGTGCAACGGCTGCGTGGCGCAATCTCGGTAAAAGGGAGCGAAGTATGAACGACGGCATTTCACGGCGCGGGGCATTGGGGATCGGCGCGGCGGCGGTGTTCGCGGCAAGCGCTGGCGCCGCGGCGGAAACGGCTGATCCGGTCGCCGTCCTTTCTACCTGGGATTTCGGCAAGGCCGCGAACGAGGCTGCGCTCGCGCGCCTCAAGGCCGGCGGCTCCGTACTCGACGCGGTCGAGGCTGGGGCGAAGGTGCCAGAGGCCGATCCGACCAATCATTCGGTAGGTTATGGCGGTTATCCCGATCGCGACGGGCATGTAACGCTCGACGCGATCATCATGGATGATCGCGGCGGCGTCGGCGCGGTCGCCGCGCTGGAGGATATCGTCCACGCCATCTCGGTCGCCCGGCTGGTCATGGAAAAGACGCCCCATACGCTGCTGGTCGGGGAGGGGGCGACCCGCTTCGGGCTCGATCAGGGCATGAAACGCACCAAATTGCTCACGCCTGAGGCCGAGAAAGCCTGGCGTGAATGGCTCAAGACCGCGAACTACCGGCCGGTCGCCAATATCGAGAACCAGTTGCCGGGACCGCCGGGTTCCAAGCTCAACCACGATACGATCGGGATCATGGCGCGCGGTCTCGACGGCGCGATGGCCGCGGCATGCACGACGTCGGGCATGGCGTTCAAGATGCGTGGCCGGGTCGGCGATTCGCCCCAGGCGGGGTGCGGGCTGTTCCTCGAAAAGGGTGTAGGCGCTGCCGCATCGACGGGAGTCGGCGAAGAAGTGACGCGGATCGCCGGAACCGCGCGGGTCGTCGCCTCGATGCGCGCCGGACTCTCGCCTCAGGCGGCGTGCGAGGAAGCGGTCAAGCACATCGCGCAGTTGCGCGGCGATGCGATCAAGGGACTTCAGGTCGGTTTTCTCGCGCTTGGCCAGGATGGTCGGATCGGCGCTTATGCGCTGCTTCCCGGATTCACCTATGCGGTGACGCGGCATTCGGGTGCAAGCGAGGTCCTTCCCTCGGCCAGCCTGTTCAGCCAGACCCCCTAGCGCGCGGCTGTCGTACGGCAGATTGGATCGCAGTTGACGGGGCGATCGGTTGCTCCCGCCTGCAATGGGGCTGGATAAGCGGCGTCGCACGCCGTACTGGGCGTCGCTTCCCTTTCGGGTTCATGCCTTTCCGCCGCCTATGGACGACGTTCCTCCCTCTGGCCTTCAGGCCGTCATCCTCGCGAACAGGGAGAAGCTGTTGCGATTCCTCATTGCGCGCGGCGCGGGTGACGCGGCCGAGGACGTGCTTCAGGACCTTTACGTGCGTGTCGCGACTGCCGATGCCGGACCGGTCGCCCAGCCTTTGTCCTATCTCTACCGAGCGGCGAACAACCTCATGGTCGATCGCTTCCGCTCGCGGCGCCAGACCGAGCGGCGCGAGCAGGACTGGAGCGACGCTGCGGGGCCGACCCAGCCCGACCGGTCCGACGCGCCGTCCCCCGATCGCAGCCTGGTGGCGCGGGAGACGCTGGCGGGCGTGCAAGCGGTGCTGGATGGATTGGGCGTGCGCACTGCGACGATCTTTCGCCGGCATCGCATCGATGGCGTCCAGCAGCGCGACATCGCGCGCGAACTGGGGGTCAGCCTGAGTACCGTGGAAGCCGATCTCAGGCGCGCCTATCGCGCCTTGCTCGACTATCGGAGGTCGATCGATGAGGTTTGACCCGACCGAGTCCGTCTTCGCTAATAGGAGGCGGACATGACCGACTGGACGCGCGAGATGGAGGAGGAAGCCATCGCCTGGCTTATCCGCCAGCGCGATCCCTCGTTCGATGACTGGGAAACGTTCGAGGCATGGCTTGCCGCGGACGCCGCGCATGCGCGCACTTATGCCGAAACCGCGGCGGCCGACCGCGATCTGGATGAGCTGCTCATCGGGGTGAACTGGCCAGCCGAGGCCGAACCCGATTTCGACGAGCCGATCGTTCCTTCGCGTCGTCGCTGGCTCGGCGGTGCGATGGCGGCCTCGGTCGCGCTGGCGGTGGCTGCCGGCTCCTGGCTCACCTGGCCGTCGCGCGATCTCTATTCGGTGCAGACCGCCGCCGGCGAACGCCGTACCGTAGTCCTTGCGGACACCAAGCTGGAGCTCAATGGCGAGACCAGGATCCAGCTCGATCGCAAGGATCAGCGCTTCGCGCGGATGGAACAGGGCCAAGCGCTGTTCACCGTAAAGCACGATCCCGCCCGGCCGTTCCGGCTGGAAACCGCCGACGCGACCCTGGTCGACGCCGGAACGACGTTCGAAGTGACCACCGGCGTCGGTGCGCTCGACCTGGCGGTGAGCGAAGGGATGGTCGTGGTCGACCCTGGCAAGGCCGGCATCGACGTGCCCGCCGGCCAGCGCTTCACGCTCGCCAAGGGACAGCGGACCGGGCGGCTGAGCGCGGTCAGGCCGGCCGATGTCGGCGCATGGCGTAGCGGCCAGCTTTTCTATGACGGAGCGCTACTGTCGCGCGTTGCCGCCGACCTGCAGCGCAATCTTGGCGTGCCGGTCAGCGTGAACGACGCCGTCGCCGGGCGGCCGTTCCGCGGCGTCGTGCGGCTCGACGGTGGCGTCGAGCCGACCATGGCGCGTCTTGGTATCCTTCTCGGCGCAAATGTGCGCCGTTCGGGCAAAGGGTGGGTGATCGCCGGACCATGAGGGGTTTCGCCGGCCCCGCGGCGCTGGCGGGGCTCTGCCTGATCGCATCGCCGGCCGAGGCGAAGGATCAGGCGATCGACATTCCCGCCGGGACGCTCGGCCAAGCGATCGCGGCACTCGGCGCGCAGGCGCGCGTCAGCATCGTCGTGGCGGTGAACGATCCCGGCTTGCTTCGCCGCGCCGTGCCCGCGGTGCGCGGCACGATGGGCGCCGGCCGCGCGCTTCAGCTGTTGCTGAAGGGGACATCGGCTCGGGCGGTATCGCCGGCGCCCGGAGTCTGGCGGATCGTCCCGGCGCCGCCGCCCAGGGCAAAGCCGATCGCTCGCGCCATCGCCGTCAAGCGTCCGACGTCGCCGGCACCCGCGCCGCAGCCGCAAGCGGCGGACGACATCGTCGTGACGGCGAGCAAGCGCGACACGCGGCTGCAGAGCTTCCCCGGCGCGGTGACCGTGATCGGCGGCCTCGATTTGGGTCGCGACTCCGACAACGGCACCGATGCCATCATCTCGCGCGTCGCTACCGTGTCGTCGACTTATCTCGGCGCCGGCCGCAACAAGTTGTTCATCCGCGGCATCGCCGATTCGAGCTTCACCGGACCGACCCAGGCCACCGTCGGCCAGTATTTTGGCGACGTGCGCCTGACTTACAATGCGCCCGATCCCGATCTCAGGCTCTACGATGTCGGTTCGGTCGAGGTGCTCGAGGGGCCGCAGGGGACGCTCTACGGCGCGGGGTCGCTCGGCGGCATCATCCGCATCATCCGCAACACACCGGATCTCACAACGATAGGCGGGTCGCTGACCGGCGGCGTGTCGGCGACTTGGCATGGCGCGCCCGGCGCCGATCTCGCCGGCGTGCTCAACCTGCCGATCGCCGAAGATGCGCTGGGCATTCGCGTGCTCGGCTATGGGATTACCGAGGGCGGCTATATCGACAACCCGCTGCTCGGAAAGAAGGACATCAACCGCTCCAACATCTTTGGCGGGCGGGCCACGCTGCGTGGCAAGGTCGGCGGCTGGACGATCGATTTGGGCGGCACGTTTCAGCAGACGCGCAACCTCGACAGCCAATATGCCGATCGCGACGCGCCGCCGCTGACCCGCAACAGCCGGCTGCCCCAGGGCAGCGACGCGACCTATGGATTGGGCGAACTGGTGGCGAGCCGTCGCTTCGACAGCGGCCTGCTGTTCGTCTCCTCGCTCGGCATCGCGCGGCAGCGGTTGGACGAACGGTACGACGCCACGGAGCCCAACGGGCCCGAACGTCTGTTCAAGCAGAACAACCATACCGACCTGTTCTCGTTCGAAAACCGCCTGTCGCGGCCGATGACCGATGGCCTGGGCTGGGTCTTCGGGATGAGCGTCGTGCGCAACACGACCAAGCTCAGCCGTGCCATGGGCGATCCCGACATGCCGCTGCCGGCAACCGGCGTGGTCAATCGCATCACCGAGGCGACCGGCTATGGCGAAGTCTCGGTCGAACTGCTGCCCAAGCTCACGCTGACCGGGGGCGGCCGCTACAGCCATGTCTGGCTGACGGGCGAGGGCGCCGATGTCGTTCCGCTGATCGCGCGGCTCAATGCGGACGTGACGGCCGAACGTGAGGAAAGCGCATTCCTGCCGTCGTTCGCGCTGTCCGCGACGCCGCTCGATCGGCTGACGCTCTACGCCCGCTACCAGCAGAGTTTCCGACCCGGCGGGCTGGCGATCGAAGGCGACTTCGTCCGGCGGTTCCGCAATGACCGCGCCGAGACATTCGAATTCGGCATGCGGCATGGCGTGCCCGGCATCGACCCGATCGGCGTCTCGCTCAGCGTTTCGCGGACCTTGTGGCGCAACATCCAGGCGGATTTCATCGATGGCCGCGGGTTGCCGAGCACGGCCAATATCGGCGACGGCCGGATCTGGACGGTCTCCGCATCGGCCGATTGGCGTCCGGCGCCCGGCTTGAGCCTGGAGGCCGGCATCTCGCTCAACGACAGCAAAGTGGTCAATCCCAGCCCCTTCTTCCTCAGCTTCGTCATCCCCGGCCCGAACAGCCAGCCGGCGACGTCGCACATCGTCAACGCTGTCGCCGCCGATGCGGTGACCTATGGTCGCGTCCCCAACATCGCCAATGTCGTCGCGCGCGGGGCGGTCAAATACGAATTCGCGGTGTCCGATACGGCGCAGATCTCGCTCGCCGCCTCGGCGCGATATACCGGCCATTCGCGGTTGGGGGTGGGCCCGATCCTGGGGGCGGAACAGGGCGACTATCTCGACACGCGGGTTTCCGCGCGATTGTCGTTTGAGCGTTTCGCACTCACCGCCAGCGTGACCAACCTGGCCGATGAAGTGGGCAACCGCTTCGCGTTGGGTACGCCGTTCGCGATGCCGAGTGACCAGCAGATCACGCCCTTGCGTCCGCGCACCGTAAGGATCGGGTTCGATGCTGCTTTCTAGGAAAAATTTACCCTAACCCCCAAGGTTGCGCCGCGTCTGCGCCGTCATCGCCTTTGAACGGGTGCCGCTCTCCCCAACGGGCATCCGAAAAAGGGACTTCAGATGCGCGTATTGCTTGCTTCGACTTGCCTGACCCCCGTCATTCTGTTCGCCGCCACTCCCGCCGCGGCGCAAAGCACGATCTCCACCACGATCACCACGCCGGTGAAGACGTCGACCGCGAACAGCGGCGCGCCGTCGGATGTCAGCATCACGTCGGCCGGATCGGTGACCGTCACCAGCGGCACTGCGGTGACGATCGACAGCAACAATGGCGTCAGCAACGCCGGCACGATCCAGATCACCAATTCGGACAATTCAACCGGGGTCGGCGCCGTGGCCGGTGTGACCGGTTCGATCAACAATACCGGCAAGATCATCATCGACGAAACCTATACGCCGACCGATACCGACAATGACGGCGATCTCGATGGCCCGTTCGCGGCGGGCACCGGGCGCGCAGGCATCCGCACCGCCGGCGCCTTCACCGGCGCGATTACCAATGCGCTGGGATCGACGATCACCGTCGAGGGCAACAAGTCCTACGGTATCCTGCTTGGCGGTCCGCTCAACGGCAATCTGTCGACCGACGGCACAATCACGGTGACCGGCGACAATTCGGCGGGCGTGAAAACCGGCGACATCAACGGCAATGCCCGCATCGCGGGCACGATCTCTGCGCAGGGCGCCAACGCCAGCGCCGTTCTGATCAATGGCAATGTGTCGGGCGCGCTGACGCTCCAGGGCACGATCTCCAGCACTGGCTATCGCTACACGACGGTACCCGCCGATCCGAGCAAGCTCGACGCTGACGACCTGCTGCAAGGGGGCCCGGCGGTATCAATCACCGGTAACGTCGCGGGTGGCGTGATCCTGGCGATCCCGCCGACAACCAGCACGACCGATACCGATGTCGACAAGGACGGGATTCCCGATGCGAGCGAAGGGTCCGCTGTAATCACGTCCTATGGATCGGCCGCCGCGCTCCAGATCGGCGCCGCCGGCAATTCGGTCACGTTGGGGCCTGTCGCCAACACCGCCGGTTATGGTCTCATCATCAACGGCACGGCGAGCGGCAACGGCCTTTATGCCGGCGTCAACGCCAATGGCGTGGTGATCGGCGGGCAGGGCGGAGCGGTCAATGTCACCAACGGCATGCAAGTCACCGGCGGGGTCGCGGCGACCGCCAATGCGGCAAACGCCACGGCGCTGCGCATCGGTGCCGGCGCGACGGTTCCCACTATCGTCAACTCCGGCAAGATCACCGCGAGCGGCGCGTCGACGGCCGGCCAGCTGTCGCAGGCCATCGTGGTCGATGCCGGGGCCAATGTGACCTCGATCCGCAACACCGGCACGATCTCGGCGACTGCAGGGACTGCCGCCGGCGCGACCGCTATCGTCGACAAGTCGGGCAGCGTGACTTTGGTCGAAAATGCCGGCGCGATCACCGCCAACGGCGCCGACACGACATCGACCCGTAATATCGCGGTCGACCTCAGCGCCAATACGACCGGCGCTACGGTCAGGCAGATTGTTGTCGCCAGCGGCACCGCGCCGTCGATTGCCGGCGACGTCCGCTTCGGCAGCGGCAACGATACGCTCGATCTCGGCGACGGGGCGCTTGCCGGCAATGTCACGTTCGGCGCGGGCAACAACCTGCTCACCATGTCGGGCGACGCCACGATGACCGGCAACGCCACGTTCGGCGCCGGCAACGACGCGATGACCCTGGCCGGCACGGCGGTCTATTCCGGCGCGGTCGACTTCGGCGGCGGGGTTGACACGCTGACCATCGGCGGCACCTCGACTTTCGCCGGCACGCTGGCGAATGCTTCGGGCCTGGCGGTCATGGTCAATGGCGGCACCTTCACCAACACCGGCACCACGCCGGTGTCGATCGGTTCGCTGGCGGTGACCGGCGGCGGCACCCTGGGCGTCACGGTCAACACCACGACCAACACCGCCACCCAGTACAATGTCGCCGGAACGGCGAGCTTCGACGCCAATTCGAAGCTGGCGATCAAGCTGACCGGCCTCGTCACCGGGACCGGGCATTACACCATCCTGACCGCCGGCACGGTCACCGGCGCTAGCAACCTGACGACCTCCGCTGTTTCGCTACCCTACATGTACAAGACCAGCATCGCGACCGGCGGCCCCGCCAATCAGATCGCGATCGACATCGCCGCCAAGACGACGACCGAACTGGGCCTAAACCGCTCGGGGTCCGCTGCTTATAGCGCAATCTATGCCGCGCTGAGCCAGGACAGCAAGGTCGCGAACTCGTTCCTCAACATCACCGACGGCACCGCGTTCCAGACCGCGATCCGCCAGATGCTGCCGGACCATGCCGGCGGCACCTTCGCGGCGGTCAGCGCCGGATCGCGCGCGATCGGCCGAATGCTGACCGATGGCGGTGCGCCGTATGTCGACAAGGGCAAATGGGGATATTGGCTCGAGGAAGTCGCCTATGGCGGATCGAAGAGCTTCCTCAACACCGCATCCTACGACATCAATGGCTGGGGCACATCGGGCGGCGCCGAATACAAGACCAAGCTCGGCAATTTTGGCCTGTCGCTCGCCTATCTGCACGGCAACGACAACGACAATGGTACCGACAATACCGTGTCGTCCGACCAGTATGAAGTCGCCGCTTATTGGCGCGGCGACTGGAGCGGCCTGCGCCCATTCGCTCGCGTCTCCGCGGCGCGCGTCAATTTCGCGAGCGAGCGCAGCTTCACCGGCAATGACGGTACCAGCACGGCGGTTGCGCTCAGCAACAGCTCGAAATGGAACGGCAAGATGCTCTCGGCCACCGGCGGCGCGTCATACGAAGGCGCGGTCGGGCATTTGACCTTCCGCCCGATCCTGTCGGTCGACTATTACCGGCTGGACGAGGATGCCCATACCGAAACCGGTGGTGGCAAGGCGTTCGACTTGTCGATCGCCAAGCGCACCAGCGACGAATTCGCCGCCAATGCAACGATGGCAGTGGGGCTCACGTTCGGCTCGACCGAGGATGGCTGGTTCCACACTGAGATCGAGGCAGGCCGTCGTCAGATCCTCGGCGGCGAACTGGGATCGACCACGGCGAGCTTCGCCGGTGGGCAAGCCTTCACCTTGATCCCGGACCAGCGCACCGACGGCTGGGTCGGCCGCTTCCGCGCGTCGGGCGGGTCGCCCGGTTTCCGCATCGGCGGCGAAGTGGGCGCCGAGGAGCAACAGAGCCGCGCCGCACTCTCGCTGCGCGCGACGCTTCAGATCGGGCTCTAAATCTGAACGGAATCTGCCCTGACGTCTTAGACTTCAGGGCAGATTCGCGGCCAGCTCGTCCAGGAAGGGCTGAGCGGTGCCGTCCGACGGTGCGCGCCAGTCGCCGCGAGGGGACAGCGCGCCGCCCGCCGAAACCTTCGGCCCGTTCGGGATCGCCGAGCGCTTGAACTGGCTGATCGTGAAGAAGCGGAACAGGAACTTCTCCAACCATCCGCGGATCGTCGCGAGGTCGTAAGCGTGTCGCGCGGCCTTGGGGAAATCGCGCGGCCAGCGGCCCGCGCTCGCATCTTCCCACGCCTTTAGCGCGAGGAACGCGACCTTGGACGGCGTCATGCCGTGGCGCGAGATATAATGGACGAAGAAGTCGTTGAGTTCGTACGGTCCGATCTTGCTCTCGGTCGACTGGATCGCGCCATCGGCGCCGGCGGGGACCAGCTCGGGGGAGATTTCCTGCGCCAGGATCGCGTCGAGCACGCGGTCGGTCTCACCGTCATATTGGTCGGTCCGGATGCACCAGCGGATCAGGTATTGGATCAGCGTCTTGGGCACGCCCGCATTGACCGCATAATGGCTCATCTGATCGCCGACGCCATAGGTGCACCAGCCGAGCGCGAGTTCGGACAGGTCGCCGGTCCCGACTACCAAGCCGTCATGCTGGTTCGCCAGCCGGAACAGATAATCGGTCCTGAGCCCGGCCTGGACGTTCTCGAACGTCACGTCATAAACCGGTTCGCCCTTGGCGAACGGGTGCCGCATATCCTCGAGCATCTGTCTCGCGGCCGGCCGGATGTCGATCTCGTCGCCGGCCACGCCCAGCGCGCGCATCAGTGCCCAGGCGTTCGACTTGGTCCCCTCGCTGGTTGCGAAGCCGGGCATCGTATAGCCCAGGATATGGTCGCGCGACCGGCCCAGCCGGTCCATCGCCTTGGCCGCGACGATCAGCGCATGGGTCGAATCGAGCCCGCCCGACACACCGATCACCAGCCGCTTGGCGCGCGCTGCCTCGACGCGGCGGATCAGTCCGGAGACCTGAATATTGAACGCCTCATAGCAATCGGCGTCGAGCTTCTCGGGCGCATTGGGGACGAACGGAAAGCGCCGCACGTCGCGCTTGAAACCGACATCGGCGAAATCGGGCTTCGCCTCGAAGCCGATGAAGCGGTAGTCCGCGTCGTCGATCCCGGCGAAGCGCGCGGCGTCGGCGAACGTGCTGTTGCGCATGCGCTCGTGCCGGACACGTCCGCAATCGACATCGGCGACCAGCAGGCCCGATGAAGCCGGAAAGCGCTCGGACTCGGCGATCAACTCGCCCAGTTCGTGCATCATCCCCTGGCCGTCCCAGGCCAGATCGGTGGTGCTTTCGCCCGGACCCGCGGCGGAGAAGACGTAAGCACACACCGCACGGTCGGACTGCGATCCGGACAGAAGCATCCGCTGCCGTTCTTTGCCGATCAGCACGTTGGACGCCGACAGGTTGCAGCAGACCAGCGCGCCGGCCAGCGCCGCCCAGGTCGACGGCGGGGTGGGTGCCCAATAATCCTCGCAGATCTCGGCATGGAAAATGAAATGCGGGAGGTCGCTGGCGGCGAAGATCAGGTCGGTGCCGAACGGCACGCCGGCTTGCCCGGCAATATCGATCTCCGTCCGCACTACGCCGTCGCCACTCGCAAACCAGCGTTTCTCGTAATATTCGCGATAATTGGGCAGGAAGGTCTTGGGGACGATGCCCAGGATCCGCCCGCGATGAATCGCCACCGCGCAATTGTAGAGTCGCCCATTGCGCGGAATGGCGGCGCCGACCAGCAGCACCGGTCGCAGCTTGGCGGTCGCCGCCGCAACGTCGGCCAGCGCCTCTTCGGTAGCGCGCTGGATCGCGTCCTGCAGATGCAGATCGTCGATCGCATAGGACGTGAGATTGAGCTCGGGATAGACGAGCAGGTCGCACGCTTCCTTGTGACCGCGTTTCGCCAGCGCGATCGCCTCGCGGACATTGGTGGCGATGTCGCCGACACTGGCCACCGGCGTGCAGGCGCCCACGCGCAGGAATTCGTGCGTGTGGTGCGAGAAGAAACGATGGGTCTTCGCCATGCCCGCCGCTTAGGCCTCACATCGGCCTATCGCAAGGTCGTGGCGGCGGCGATTGGGTGTCCGGTCAGGAGCGACGCCGGGCGGCGCCCATTAGGTTTTCTCGATTCTGACCAGCAAGGCGTCGACCTGCACCTGCGACCCCACCGCCGCATTCAACTCCGCCACGACGCCGTCGAACGGCGCGGTCATGCCGTGCTCCATCTTCATCGCTTCGAGCGTCAGCAGCTTCTGGCCCTTGGTCACCATGTCGCCGGCCGCGATGTCGACCGCGATCACCCGGCCCGGCATCGGCGCCAGGATCGCGCCATCGCCAGCGGCTCCCGCCGTGCCGCCCGCCGCGCGCCAGCGGGTCAATTGCCAGACCTGGCCGCCCTCGGCGATCAGCAGGCTGTCGACCGCTTCCGATCCGGCTTCAGCCGCACCGTGTTCGATCGCGACCGTGGTGCCGGCGAGCAGGAAGGTGTCGGTCCGCCGCGACTGAGCGTTGAGGCGGAACCCCGCCATCGGCACTTCGCCGATCAGTGCGGTGGCGGCGTCGGCCAATGCCTCGTTGGACGGCAGCGCGGGCGGCATCAGCGCATCGCCTTCACGCGCGATCAGCCCGGTGTCGACATTGCCCTCGGCAAACGCCTCATGCTCCAGCGCCTCGACCAGGAACCCCGCGTTCGACCGTACCGGCCAGACGATCGCATCGGACAAGGCGTCGGCCAGCAATTCGCGCGCTTCCTCACGATCCTCGCCCCAGGCGATGACCTTGGCGATCATCGGGTCGTAGAAAGGCGAGATGTCCGCGCCTTGCTCGACCCCGGTATCGACGCGGGCGTCGTCGCCCAGGTCGAACGCCTCGAGCCGGCCGATCGAGGGCAGAAAGCCCTTGGCCGGGTCCTCGGCATAAAGCCGTGCTTCGATCGCCCAGCCGTTGATCTCGAGCTGGTCCTGCGTGCGGGGCAGCGGCTCGCCCGAGGCGACGCGCAATTGCCATTCGACCAGATCCTGTCCGGTGATCTCCTCCGTCACCGGATGCTCGACCTGGAGCCGGGTATTCATCTCCATGAACCAGATGCGGTCGGCACGCAGGCCTTCGCTCGCATCGGCGATGAACTCGATCGTGCCGGCGCCGACATAATCGACCGCTTTTGCTGCACGCACCGCTGCAGCACAGATCGCAGCACGCGTGTCCTCGTCCATGCCGGGAGCGGGGGCTTCCTCGATCACTTTCTGGTGGCGGCGTTGGAGCGAACAATCGCGCTCGAACAGGTGGACAACATTGCCGTGGCTGTCGCCGAACACCTGCACTTCGATATGACGCGGGGAGAGGATGTATTTCTCGATCAGCACGCGATCGTCGCCGAAGGACGCAGCGGCTTCGCGCTGGCACGAGAGCAAGGCGTCGGCGAACTCCTCCGACGCGTCCACCCGCCGCATGCCCTTGCCGCCGCCACCCGCGACTGCCTTGATCAGCACCGGATAACCGATTGTGTCGGCCTCTGTCTTCAGGTGATCGGGGCGCTGATCCTCGCCGAGATAGCCCGGCGTCACCGGCACGCCGGCGGCGATCATCCGCTCCTTGGCGGCGTCCTTCAGCCCCATTGCGCGGATGCTGTCGGGGTTGGGGCCGACCCAGATCAGCCCGGCATCCTTCACCGCCTGCGCGAAGTCGGCATTTTCGCTGAGGAAGCCGTAGCCGGGGTGGATCGCTTCCGCACCGGTCTGTTTTGCTGCGGCGAGGATACTGTCGCCGACCAGATAGCTTTCGCGCGCTGGCGACGGCCCGATATGCACGGCCTCGTCGGCCCGGCGCACGTGAAGCGCATTGGCGTCGGCATCAGAATAGACCGCGACCGTGCGGATTCCCATCGCTCGCGCGGTGCGGATGATGCGACAGGCGATTTCGCCGCGATTGGCGATGAGGAGGGATGTGATCATTGCGGAAACTGCATTTGGTTGAGTCTCCGGTCCATCAAGTCGGTACCCGCCTGAGTCCAAGTCGCCCCTCGTCCTTCGACTTCGATCAGCCCGTAAGCCTCCAGCACCTTATAGGCTTCCTCACCCGCGCCCATACAAAGGTGATCGAGCACCTCGCGTCCTTCATGCTCCTCGGAGAGGTACTGGCTACACATCAGAGCAAGTGCATATAGAATATGCTGTTCCCTCGGATTTTCGATCGCCGTCATTGAGCCGGGCATCCCGCCGTACGCTGCGACCAGGTCACATTCTGAACCTTCCACGCGCCATTTTCGCGGACCAGATCGAAATGGTCGACGCCGCACGTCGCGACCTTGCCGTCGACCGACAAGGTGAAGTCGCCCCACACCATCGCGATGTCGCCGTCGATCTGGATCATCGGACTGCTGGTGAACTGCTCGTGATAGCGATGCTCGCCTGCCTTGATCTTGGCGAGATAGTCTTCCCAGCTGATGTGGCGGACCAGCTTGGTGCCGTCCGGACGGCTGACCGCGACGGTCGCGCCGCCGCCGCCGTCGATGCGGATCTGCGCGCGGATTGCGGTGGCGTCGGTCGCGTCGATGCCCGCGAACCATGCCTTGAGCGGCGCCATCACCGCAGCCGCGTCGCTTGCCGATACCGGAGCGGGCGCCTTGTCGGCGGCCGGCACCGCGGCGGCGAGCAGCAGGGGAAGGAAGATCATCGTCGGCTCCTCTCGAAACGATGCGGTCAGGCTATTGCGCGGCGCAGCCGGTGGTACGGCTCGACCAGGTGACGTTGGCGACCTTCCACGAGCCGCTCTCCCGGACAAGGTCGAAATGGTCGACGCCGCAATGATGGACCTTGCCGTCGATCAGGAAGGTATAGGGACTCCACACCATCGCGATGTCGCCATCAATCTCGATCGCGGGGTCGCTCAGCCGTTCCTCGAACCGCTCGGGGCCGGGCTTCACGCCAGCGGCGAATTCGGCGCCGGTCAGGCGCCGGACGCTACGCGTGCCATCGGGCTTCTCCGCGGCAACTATGGCGGTGGCGTCGGGTCGCATCGCGGCGAGGATGATCGCGGAGTCGCGGCGTGCGAGGCCGTCGAACATCGCGTTGATCGGCGCCATCACCTGGCCTTCCTCGCTAACGGGCGGGGGGAGGGGGTTGGCAGGCGGGAGCTTGTCGCTCGCCTTTTGATCGGCGGCGGATGCGAGCAGAAGGAGTGGGAGGAGGATCATCGTTCTTCCTTATATTCCTCCCCGCGACGGGGAGGGTTTTGTTCGGTTCCCGTCATCACATCCGGAACACGCCGAAGCGCGGGGCTTCGGGGATCGGGGCGTTGAGGCAGGCGGCGAAGGCGAGGCCGAGCACGTCGCGAGTCTGGGCGGGGTCGATGATGCCGTCGTCCCATAGCCGCGCGGTGGCGTGCCAGGGTGAGCCTTGCGCTTCATAGTCGTCGCGGATCGGCTGTTTGAAGGCTTCGGCTTCTTCGGGCGTCCATTTCGCGGCGTCACGATGGACGGTCGCCAGCACGGACGCGGCCTGTTCGCCGCCCATCACGCTGATCCGGCTGTTGGGCCAGGTGAACAGGAAGCGCGGACTATAAGCGCGGCCCGCCATGCCGTAATTGCCCGCACCGAAGCTGCCGCCAATCAGCACGGTGACTTTGGGCACGCTGGCGGTGGCGACCGCGGTCACCAGCTTGGCGCCGTGCTTGGCGATCCCTTCGGCCTCGTATTTGCCGCCGACCATGAAGCCCGAGATATTCTGCAGGAACAGCAAGGGAATGCGTCGCTGGCAGGCGAGCTCGATGAAATGCGCGCCCTTGACCGCGCTTTCGCTGAACAGCACGCCGTTATTCGCCAGGATCGCGACCGGCATGCCCCAGATATGCGCGAAGCCGCACACCAGCGAGCTGCCGTACAGCGCCTTGAATTCCTGAAATTCCGATCCGTCCACCAGCCGCGCGATGATTTCGTGGACGTCGTAAGGCGCACGCACGTCCTGCGGGATGATGCCGTACAGATCGTGCGGATCGAACTTGGGCGGGCGCGGTTCGCGTAGTTCGATATCGTGCTTGCGATCGCACTGGAGAGTCGAGACGATGTCGCGGACGATGGTCAGCGCGTGCTCGTCATTCTCGGCGAGATGGTCGACCACGCCGGATTTGCGCGCATGAAGGTCGCCGCCGCCGAGATCCTCGGCGCTGATCACTTCGCCGGTCGCCGCCTGGACGAGGGGAGGGCCGGCGAGGAAGATCGTGCCCTGGTTGCGCACGATCACGCTCTCGTCGCTCATCGCCGGGACATAGGCGCCGCCCGCGGTGCAGCTGCCCATCACGCAGGCGATCTGGGGAATGCCCTTGGCCGACATATTGGCCTGGTTGAAGAAGATGCGTCCGAAATGATCGCGGTCGGGGAACACCTCGGCCTGGTGCGGCAAATTGGCGCCGCCCGAATCGACCAGATAGATGCAGGGCAGGCGGTTCTGTTCGGCGATCTCCTGCGCGCGGAGATGCTTCTTGACCGTCATCGGATAGTAAGTGCCGCCCTTCACCGTGGCGTCGTTGCACACGATCATCGCCTGGCGCCCCGAGACGCGGCCGACGCCCGCGATCATCCCGGCGCCCGGAACCTCGCCGTCATACAGGTCGCACGCCGCCAACTGCCCGATCTCGAGGAAGGGTGAGCCCGGGTCGAGCAAGCGTTCGACGCGGTCGCGCGGGAGCAGCTTGCCGCGCGACGTGTGGCGCTCGCGACTCTTCTCATTGCCGCCCAAGGCGGCGGTCGCGACGTCGGCGCGCAACCGGTCGACCAGCGCGCGATTGTGCGCAGCATTGGCGCGGAATTGGTCGCTGTCCGGGGAAAGGCGAGTGTCGAGAACGGGTGCGCTCATGCCGCCTGCCTAGCCGCGCCGCGACCCCATGGGAAGCCGCTGGAACCGTTCGGCATGTTAGTGTAGCCAATGGGTCATACACCAGACCAAAAGAGGGTTCCCGATGAAGCGCTCAATTCTCGCCGCCATGCTGCTCGCCACCACCGCAGGCGGAGTCGCCCTATGGCAGGCTCCCGCTCTTGCCCAGGCGGTGATGGGAACCAAATCGGGCGTCGATAAATCGTTGATCGACCAGAACGCCAAGCCCGGCGACGACTTCAACGCTTATGCCAATGGCGCGTGGCTGAAGACCGCCGAGATCCCCGCCGACCGTTCGTCGATCGGCGTCAGCCTCGACGTGTTCAAGGTCGCCGAGGCGCGCAACGCCGACATCATCAAGGGCGCCGCTGCCGCCAAGGCGAAGGCGGGCACTGACTTGCGCCGGATCGCGGATTATTACGACGCGTATAACGATACCGCCGCGATCGAGACGCGCGGTACCGCGCCGCTCAAGCCGATCCTTGCGCCGATCGCGGCTCTCAAGACCAGGGCGCAGCTGTCGGCGATGCTCGGCGCCAACATGCGGGCCGATACCGACCCGTTTAACAACAACAATTACGCCTCGACCGATAACCTGTTCGGCCTGTTCGTCGGCCAGGACCTCAACAAGCCGACGATCAACGCGCCGTACCTGATGCAGGGCGGCGTCGGCATGCCCGACCGCGATTATTACCTGTCCGACAAGAAGGAGATGGCCGAGCTGCGTGACGGCTATAAGGACTATCTCGAAAAGATCTTCACGCTGGCGGGCATGAGCGACCCCAAGGCGCGCGCGGGCCGTGTCTTCGCGCTCGAGATGAAGATCGCTGCGGCGCAGACCGATATCATCACCGCGCAGGACGCGCATAAGGGCAATAATCCCTGGACTCGCGCCGACTTCGCGAAGAAGGCGCCGGGGATCGACTGGACCGCTTATTGGACCGCGGCGGGGCTGCCCAAGCAGCAGAATTTCATCGTCTGGAACCCCGAGACGACGACCAAGCTCGCCGGCCTGGTCGCGAGCGAGCCGATGCAATCGTGGCAGGATTGGCTGGCATTCCACCGCATCAATGAAGTGGCCTCGACCCTGCCCAAAGCGTTCGACGACGCCAAGTTCGACTTTTTCGGCAAGCAGCTGACCGGCACCCCCGCGCAGCAGCCGCGCGACAAGCGCTCGATCGGCGCGGTCAACGGCGCGCTGGGCTATGAGGTCGGCAAAATCTACGCCGGCAAATATTTCCCGGCCTCGTCCAAGGCGGCGATCCAAACGATGGTGAAGAACATCGTCGCGGCGTTCGACAAGCGCATCGTCGCGCTCGACTGGATGGCGCCCGCGACCAAGGCCGAAGCGCGCAAGAAATTGTCGGTGCTCAAGGTCGGCGTCGGCTATCCCGACACCTGGCCGATGCGTCCTTATTACGTCGTCAGTGCGACCGACCCGGCGGGCAATCTGGTCCGCGCAAAGCTGTCCAATTATCGCTACCAGATCGGCAAGCTCGCCAAGACGCCCGATCGCGGCGAATGGTGGATGACGCCGCAGACGGTCAATGCGGTCAACCTGCCGCTGCAGAACGCGCTTAATTTCCCGGCAGCGATCCTCAACACGCCCTATTTCGATCCGACTTTCGATGCGGCGGCCAATTACGGCGCGATCGGCGCGACGATCGGGCACGAGGTCAGCCACTCGTTCGACAATCTGGGCTCCGACTTCGATTCGACGGGGCGGCTGCACAATTGGTGGACGCCGACCGACCTCGCGCGGTTCGAGGCATCGGGCAAGGCGCTGGCCGACCAGTATGACAAATATGAGGTGTTGCCGGGTCTGTTTGCCAAGGGGCAGCAGGAGTTGGGCGAGAATATCGCCGATACCGCCGGCCTGACCGCGGCGTACGAGGCGTATCATGCGTCGCTGGGCGGCAAATCGGCTCCGGTGATCGACGGGCTGACCGGCGACCAGCGCTTCTTCCTGGCGTTCGCACAAAGCTGGCGGACCAAGATGCGCGAGCGCGCGATCCGCGCCCGGATCGCGACCGACGTGCACGCGCTGGCGCCGCTCCGGGTCGAGACCGTGCGCAATCTCGACGCGTGGTACAACGCGTTCGGGATCAAGCCGGGCGACAAGCGCTATCTGGCGCCGGGCGATCGCGTCCACGTCTGGTAACAGCGTGACGCCGGACGATCGTACCCCCGTCATCGTCGGATGCGGCGAGGCGGTCGATCGTCCGGCGACGCTCAGCCAGGCGCTCGATCCGATCGGGCTGATGGTATTCGCCGCGCGGCGGGCGAACGAGGATGCGGGTGGCGGATTGCTTCGCCAGGTCGACCGGCTCGACGTCGTCAATCTGGTGAGCTGGCGGTATGCCGATCCGCCTGCCGAACTCGCGGCGCGACTGGGCATCGCGCCACGCTCGCTCAGCTACGCGCCCATCGGCGGCGAGACGCCGACCAAGTTGGTGCACGAAGCCGCGTTGGCGATCGCACGCGGCGAGGCCCAAGTTGCATTGATCGCGGGTGGCGAAGCGCAGCACAGCGCGGCGCGAGCGCAGAAGGAGGGCGCCGAACTCCCCTGGCCATCGTTCGCGCATGACGCGCCGGCGCGGATGGAGCGGGCGACCTATCTTCATCCGCTGGCGATAGGGCTGGGCGCGTCGATGCCGGTCAACGTCTATCCTTTCTATGAGATGGCGAGCGCGCATGGCTGGGGGCAGGCGCCGGCGGCCGCGCAACGCGAATCCGCCGAACTTTGGGCGCATTATGCGGCGATCGCGGGCGGCAATCCATCAAGCTGGCTCAATCGCGACTATACCGCCGACGACATCGCTCGCGTGACTCCCGACAACCGACTGATCGCCTGGCCTTATACCAAACTGATGGTCGCCAATCCCATGGTCAATCAGGGCGCGGCGGTGATCGTGACGAGCCTGGCCACCGCGCGGGCGGCCGGGATCGACCCGGCGGCGATGATCTATCTGATCGGCGGCGCCGCAGCTGACGAGCCGCGCGATTACCTCGCCCGCGACGGCTACGCCGCGAGTCCCGCGCAGGATGCCGTGCTGGCCCGTGCGCTCGACCTGAACGATGGCCGGCCGTTCGATGCGGTCGAACTCTATAGCTGCTTTCCCTGCGTGCCCAAGATGGCGCGGCGGACGCTCGGGTTGGGCGAGGATGTCATGCCGACGGTGACCGGCGGGCTCACCTTTTTTGGCGCGCCGCTCAATGATTATATGCTCCACGCCACCGCCGCGATGATACGGCGGCTGCGGTCCGATGCAGGGACAGGATTGCTCTATGGACAGGGCGAGTTCGTCACCAAGCATCACGCATTGGTGTTGAGCGCTGTTCGACCCGACCGAGCGCTCGACCAGGACTATGCGATGACCGGCAATGCCGAAAAACGGCGCGGCGCGGTGCCGCCGACCGTGATGCCGGCCGACGGCACAGCGACGCTCGAGACTGCCACGATCCTCTATCGCCGCGATGGTGCGGTGGATCATGGCGTGGTCATCTTGCGGACCGAGGATGGCGCGCGAACGATGGCGGCGGTTGCGCCCGACGATCGGGCGACCCTGGCGGCGATTACCGATCGTGAACGTTATCCCGTGGGTTGCGAGGGCACTTTGATCGCAGAAGATGTTCCGCGCTGGGCGATTATGCTTGGCTGATCACCCCGAAACGGGTGCAATCTCTTGATTGTCTTTACGATGCCTCGACCTAATCTGCCGCAAAGCGGTGGTTTTCGGGGGCGGAACGATGATCCGGTTATTGCTGGTCGTGGCGTGTGCTGTGTGGAGTATCGGTCAGGCGCGGGCCGATGATGTCCTGCATGTCGGGGCGCAGCCGGCGTGGGTAACGCAGATCGACGCGCCCGCGGCGAAGCCAGCCGATGGAGCGCTGACGCGCCGCGTCCTGGATCTCCAGGTGCGTCTCGATGATCACGGTATGCACCAGTTCGTGCGTCAGGTCCTGCGGGTGAACACCCCCGAGGGATTGCTCGCGGTGGGCAATGTCGGTGTCGCCTGGCAGCCGGGGCTGAGCAGCGCGACATTCAATCGCATCGCGATTCATCGCGGTGGCGAGACGATCGATGTGCTCAGGGACGGTAAGAGCTTCCAGATATTGCGTCGCGAAAAGAGTCTGGAATCCTTTACGCTGGACGGCGTTCTGACCGCGGTCATGGCCATCCCTGATCTGCGTGTCGGCGACGAAGTGGACATCGCGTATACTATTGATGCTCTGAATCCGGTGCTGCAGGGACATGCCGAGGCGATGTTCCCGCTGGCGACGCCGTTACCGATCGACCGGCTGTCGCTGCGGTACAGCTGGCCGGTGGGACGCGCGATGAATTGGAAGGCCGGCCCGTCGGTTCCGGCTAGCGTGCTGACGAAAGCGAACGGTTTTCAGACCGTCACCTTTGCCCGCGACGGATGGACTTCGCCCCAGGCCATTCCGGGGGCGCCGGCGCGCTATTCCAATGGATTGCTCGTTCAGGTCGCCGACTTTGCCGATTGGAGCGTCGTCGCCGCGGTAATGCGGCCGCTCTACGCCAAGGCGGCGACGATTGCGCCGGACTCGCCGGTCATGACGGAGGTCAAGCGCATCGCTGCGCTGTCGGGCGATCCGGCGGTACGTGCGTCGGAAGCGTTGCGCGTGGTGCAGTCGCAAGTCCGCTACATGGCGCGACTCGACGGATTGGGAGGATATACTCCCGAAAACGCCGATACGGTCTGGACGGGAAAAAGTGGCGATTGCAAGGGCAAGACCGTCCTGCTGCTCGCGATGCTGCGTGCGCTCGGCATTACCGCCGAACCGGCATTGGTGTCGGCAACCGATGGCGACGGGCTCGATCTTTCCTTGCCGCTTCCAGGGCGGTTCAACCATGTGATCGTCCGCGCGACCATCGACGGCAAGGTCTATTGGCTCGACGGCACGCGGCTGGGTGATCGCGGTATCGCGACGATCGCGGTGCCGGGGTTCAAATGGGCATTGCCGATCGATACGGCGACCAAGACGCTGGTCGCGCTGGTCGCAACCGAACCCGCCCTGCCGACCATGGAGACCAAGCTGGTTCTCGATGCGCGCGACGGCCTGGGCAAGCCGGCCAAGGCAAGCGGGACGATCATTTATCGCGGCGATATCGGCGCACAGATGCGGATCGGCTTGACGGCGATGGACGCCAGCAAGCGCGACGAGATGCTGCGGGGGGCCTGGAACGGACAATATGGCGTCACCGTCAAGACGGTTGATTGGGCGGTCGACGACAAGACTGGCGACGTCAGCATGAGCTTTGCCGGTACCGCCGACATGACCTGGTCGACCGCGGGGATCGATGGGGCGCAGCGATACGAAGCGGACAATGCGCGGTTGGGGCGCGATCTGGCGCCGAAACGCGACACTGATCCCGACGCCGCGCCGGTGGCAGTCGAGGGCAATTACGTCTTCAATCGAGAAGTGATCCTGTTGCCGCAAGGCGGTAGAGGCTTCTCGATCGAAGGCGATCCGATCGACCGTACGATCGCCGGGGTGCATTATACTCGAACAGCGTCGCTGTCGGGCGAGCGGTTCGAAATGACCGCCGCGACCCGCACCAAGCCGGACGAAATCAGCTACAGCGACGCGAAGGCCGCGGACAAGCAGACCGACGTGCTGTTCGCCAAGGCGTTGTTCGTCCGTGCGCCGGCCGACTTTGCCGCGACGAGCGTGGAAGCGGGGGCGAAGGAGGTCGCGGCTGAGACGACCAAGTCGGATCCGGCCGACACGGGCGATGCCGAAATCAACCGACTGACGCTGGCGGGCAAAAGCCAGGATGCGCTCAAGCTGGTGGATCGGCGCATCGCGACGGGCGAAAAAGGCGCGGCGACCCTCGCGATGCGCGGAATGCTGCTGCGTAAACTCGACCGCAAGGAGGAAGCTTCGATCGCTTACGACCGAGCTCTCGCCATCGACCGCCGCAATCCCCAGGCGATCATCGGCAAGGCGGAGATGCTGGTCGAAGCTGGCCGCAATGAGGATGCCCTCATCCTTTACGACCGACTCGTCTTGATCTGGCCGGACGCGGCCGATGCCTATCGGCGCCGTGCGGCAGTCCGCAGCGACGTGGGGGATAGCGTCGGGGCCTTGGCCGACCTCGATATCCTGGTCAGTAAAGCACCCGACGATACCGACGCGTTGAGTTCACGCACGACGCTCAACCTGCAACGCGGCAAGCTCGCCGAAGCGCTTGGCGATGCACGCGCCGCTGTGAAGCTACGCGGCGATAAGGCATGGACTCATTCATTGCTGGCTAACGTATTGGCGGTGCAAGGCAATCGTGCTGAAGCGGTGGCAGAGAGTAACAAAGCGTTGTCGCTCGATCCGGACGATTACACCTATCGCGTGCGGTTAAACTACGGGCTCGAGGCCGACGCCAAGGGCAGGCTCGCTGATATGCTGGCGCTCATCAAGCTCGGGCCAGATATTGCGGTGCCTATCCCGGCGTTGCGGGCACAGGTTGCCGACAAAGCATCACGCGATGCGATTCTGGGAGCCTATGCCTCAGCTCTGGCGGTCGATCCGGACAATGACGACATTGCCCAGCAGCGAGATTTCGCACTGGGTATGGCTGGCGATCCGAAACCCTATATCGCGCGGATGGACGCGCCGCTCGCCACGAAGCCCGACGACGCGAATGCGCTCAACGGCGCGTGCTGGGCACGTGCGATGTTCCGCACGGAACTCGATAAGGCGCTGTCCGAATGTGACAAGGCGCTGATCGCCGGCCGCGACGCGTACATTCTCGACAGTCGGGGGTTGGTGCAGCTGCAACGCGGCGATTGGGCCAAGGCGGAAAGTGACTACAGCGAGGCAATCGGCACTCAGCCTAATCTCGCAAGTAGCTTGTTCGGTCGCGGTGTTGCGCGCAAGCGTTTGGGGAATGCTGCCAGTGCCAAGGCCGACATTGCCGCCGCGGCGCTGATCGACCCCAAGATCGCCGACATCTATGCCAGCTACGGTGTGACGCCCTGACCCTCAGTGCGCATCCGGCGGTGGCTTGGCACCGACGCGCGGTGGACGGCAAAACGGGACCATCACGAGCGCCGCGAGGAACAAATACGCCATCAGTCGGAACACGTCGTCGAACGCGAGGGTCAGCGCCTCGCGCCCGACGATCCGGCTCATCAATCCTTGCGCCATCAGCAGCGCCTGCGCGGGATCCGGCGTGACCGCGCTTAGTTCGCGCGCCAGCGCCGCCGCCGTGTCGTTTGCCGCCTTCGCCGATTGGCCCAGTGCTTCGCTCAACCGCAGCGCGTGGAGCCGCGTATTGTCGGCCAGCCAGGTATTGGCCAGGGCAATCCCGACCGCGCCGCCGGCGTTGCGCATCAGGTTGAACAGGCTGGATGCGTAGCGCAGTTCCGGCCCCTCGAAATTGCCGAGCGCGAGGCCGACCGACGGGACGATGCACAACATCACCGCGAAGCTGCGCACCACTTGCGGCCAGAACAACGCGGCGAAACCCCAGTCCGGGGTCATCGCCGAGAACAACCATAAGCCCAGGGCGAAAAGGGTCAGGCCGAAGGTGATGACGATGCGCTGGTCGACGCGCTGTGACAGGCTGGCGGCGATCGGCACGCCGAGCAATTGCGCGCAGCCGGCGATGACGACCGTGCTGCCGATCTCCGACGCATTGTATCCGCGCACGCGGCCGAGGAAGAGCGGGATCAAATAGGTGCCGGCATAGAGGCCGAAGCCGATCACCAGGTTGAAAACGCAGGCGAAGACGAAGGTCGGTTTGCGGAAGGGCGTGAGCTTGACGATCGGCCCCCTCGACCGGAACGAGCGCTCAAGAAACAGGACGAACGCGACGATCGACAGCCACGCGCCGATCTGGATGCGAATGTCGGTGAACCACTCGTTCTTGGGCCCTTCCTCCAGTACATATTCGAGACCCGCCAGCGCCACCGCCATCGAAACGAGGTGCACCCAGTCGATCCGCTTGAGCATGGCGAGGTTAGGAGCGTCGACGCGGATCAGTCCGAGCGTCAGCGCTGTCACCATGATGCCCGGCGCGACGTTGATGAAGAACACCCAGCGCCATCCCATCGCGTCGGTGATCCAGCCGCCGACGGTTGGGCCCAAGGTCGGCGCGAGCACCGACACCATGCCGAGGATCGCGGGGATCATCGCGCGCTGCTTGCCCGTGAACAGGACATAGCCGGTCGCGAACACGGTCGGGATCATCGCGCCGCCGACAAACCCCTGAACGGCGCGCGACACGATCATCGATTCGATGTTCCAGGCGAAGCCGCAGAATATGCTCGAGATCGTGAACAGCCCTGCCGACAACGCGAACAACCAGCGCGTCGACAGCGCCTGGGCAAGGAATGCCGAGAAGGGGATCATCACCAATTCGGCCATCAGATAGGCGGTCTGTACCCAGCTGATCTCGTCGGGTCCGGCGGACAGACCGGCCTGAACCTCATTGAGCGACGCGGCGACGATCTGGATGTCGATCAATGCCATGAACTGGCCGAACGCCATCACGCCGAAGATCAGATATTTCTGGCGGTTGGTCAGGCGAGCGGGATCGAACGGTGCAGCCGGAGCGCGCGCCGATCCCTGGGGGGAGAGTGGTATCGACGCCAACGTACTTGCCTCCGGCTGCGTTTATATTATATGCGTCATATAAAGGAGGCATTCAAGTGCGCTATTCGAACGAACATAAGGCCGAGACGCGCCGCCGGGTGCTGAAAGAGGCTGCGCAGGAGATTCGGGCCAAGGGTCCCGATGGCGTTGCCGTCGCGGGCGTAATGGCGCGCGCCGGGCTGACGCATGGTGGCTTCTATGCGCATTTCGAGTCGAAGGACGCGATGATCGCCGACGCGATCGGCACGATGTTCGACGACGCGCGCGGGCGGTCGGACGCGATCGAGCAGACCGACGATCCTCGCGCCGCACTCAAGGCCTATGTGGATTTCTATTTGAGCCCTGCGCATCGCGACCGTCGCGAGCGGGGCTGTCCACTCCCGACCCTGTCGGGTGATCTGGCGCGGTCGGGCGAGCAGCAGCGCGTGCGCTTCGGCAAGGGCGTGGAAGCGCTGACCATGCGGCTGGCCAAGGCTCTGGGCGGCATCGGTATCGCCGATCCGCATGCCGAAGGATCGGCAATGCTGGCGCAAATGGTCGGCGCGGTGGCGCTGTCGCGCGCGGTTGCCGATCCGGCGCAGTCGGACGCGATCCTGACCGATGCGCACGCCTTGCTGGTCGCGCGCTATGGCTTGGAGAAGCGGCTATGAGTGAGGTGATCGACGCGCCTGACGGTCTGCAGCAGGTTCGCGACTTGCTCGCCCGCGGCGCTCAGCCGCCGATCGGACGGACGCTGGACTTCTCGTTGGTCGAGGTCGAGCGCGGGCGTGCGGTGTTCGAAGGAACGCCCGACGAGCGTCACTACAATCCGATGGGGGGTGTCCATGGCGGATACGCCGCAACGTTGCTCGATTCGGCCTGCGGGATCGCGGTGCATTCGATGCTGAAGCCCGACCAAGGGTTCACCACGCTCGAGCTCAAGGTGTCGTATCTGCGCGGCATGAACGACACGACCGGACCCGTCCGCGCGGAGGGCAGGGTGGTCAATATCGGCCGCCGCGTCGCTTTTGCCGAAGCCGATATCCGCGACGCCGAGGGGCGCCTGATGGCGACCGCGACGTCGACCTTGCTGGTGCTTGCCAAATGAATGCGCCCTTCAATTCGACGGACGCCGCGACGGCGTCCGAAGTGCCCGTGAAGAAGCGTTTCGCGGTGCCGCGCAGCGCGTTGGTGATGGGGCTGATCGCGCTTGCGGTGGCGATCGCCGGCATAGTGTGGCTGACCGCGCCGCGGTCGAGCGAGTCGACCGACAACGCCTATCTCCATGCCGATTCGAGCGCGGTCGCGCCCAAGGTCGGAGGGCTGGTCGCCGCGGTGCTGGTCAAGGACAATCAGATCGTGCGCGCGGGCGATCCGCTCGTTCGCATCGACACCCAGGATTACGATGCCAAGGTGCAAGCCGCCCAGGCCGCGCTGGCTGATGCCGAAGCTGGGGTCGCGACCGCGCGCGCGTCGCTGGCGGCACTGAATGCCGACGAGCGTCTCGCCTCGGCGCAGGTGCGCGCCGCCAGCACGGTGATCGCTTCGGCCGATGCCGAACTCAGTCGCGCCAATGCCGACAAGGTGCGGTACGATTCGCTGTTGGGGCTAGGGTTCGCCACGCGCCGCGACGCCGAACGGATCAAGGCGACGGCGATCGGCGCGGCATCGGCCGCCGAGAAATCGCGCGCCGAACTCGGCGTCACCAGCGAACAGGCGGACGTGACGCGCGCGCGGCGCCCGGTGCTCGAGGCGCAAGTCGCCTCGGCCGAGGCGGCGGCGCTGAAGGCACGCGCGGCGCTCGACCTCGCGCGACAGGATCGCGGGCACACGCTGATCGTCGCCCCGATCGACGGCGTGGTCGGCAACCGCCAGGTCCAGGTCGGCGATTTCGTCCAGCCGGGCAGCCGCGTGTTCACCGTCGTCCCGACGCGCTCGCTCTACGTCGTCGCCAATTTCAAGGAAACGCAGACCCGCGGAATGCGCGAGGGGCAGAAGGCGAAAATCTATGTCGACGCCCTGGGTGAGACGCTGACCGGCACGGTCGAAAGCTTCGCGCCGGGATCGGGCAGCGAATTCACTCTGCTGCCGTTCGAGCCGGGATCGGGCAATTTCACCAAGATCGTCCAGCGTGTCGGTGTGCGGATCCGGCTCGACCCCGGCCAGGCGGCGCTGGCGACGCTCAGGCCGGGCCTGTCGGTCACGGCGAGGGTGATGCTCGGTTAGGCCGGCGGAGTAAGCGCATAAGGCTGCTGGATCGCCTGAAACGCCGGCATTGCCTCGCATGCTTCGGAATGCGCGACGAGAGCCGGCCAGCGGGCAAGGTCGAATTGCCCGGCCAATGCCTCGCTGATGAAGCGGAAGACCGTCGCCGTCAGCAGATCGGCATGGCTCATCGAGGGGCCGCCAAACCAATCGCCTGCCGCGGCCCGCTCGCGATCGAGCAAATCGAGCGTGTCGATCACCTGCGCGCGGCAGCGATCGACCCACATCGGCAGTCCGTCGCGGAACGTCTTTTCATAGACCAGGCTGACGCCCTTGTCGGCGGCACCGGCGGCAAGCGCGCACCAGCGCAGCATCGCGCGAAAGTCGACTCCTGTCCGCGCAAGCACCGCATCGTTACCCGCCATCTCGTCGAGCAAGGTGACGATCGCGCCCGAATCCATCACCGATATGCCGTCGTCGAATACTAGAACGGGCACGCGCCGCAGCGGGTTGTAAGGTGCGATCTTGTCGGCATCGCCAAAGGTCGACCAAGGCAGATGTTCGAACGCGATGCCATAGAGCGTCAGCGTGATGCCGACGCGGCGGACAAAGGGCGAATCGTACTGGCCAATCAGTTTCATGCTTGGCTGGCTCCTATGACCCCGCGCCGATCAGTTCGCGGCCGATCAGCATGCGGCGGATCTCATTCGTACCAGCGCCGATGTCGAGCAATTTGGCGTCGCGCGCGAAGCGCTCGACCGGCCAGTCCTTGGTATAGCCGGCGCCGCCCAGCGCCTGGATCGCCTCGAGGCTGACCTTCACCGCATTCTCGCTCGCCAGCAGGATCGCGCCTGCCGCGTCGAAGCGCGTAGTCTTGCCTGAATCGCAGGCTCTGGCGACCGCATAGACATAGGCGCGCGCCGAATTGAGCGCGACATACATGTCGGCGATCTTGGCCTGCATCAGCTGGAACGTGCCGATCGACTGGCCGAATTGCTTGCGCTCACGGACATAGGGCACGACCACGTCGAGACAGGCCTGCATGATGCCGAGCTGGATGCCGGCAAGCACGGTGCGCTCGTAATCGAGCCCCGACATCAGTACACCGACGCCGCCGTTGAGCGGGCCCATGATATTTTCCTCGGGCACTTCGCAGTCGTTGAACACCAGTTCGGCAGTCGGGCTGCCACGCATCCCCATCTTGTCGATCTTCTGCCCGATCGAGAAACCGGGCATGTCCTTCTCGATGATGAAGGTGGTGATGCCGCGCGATCCCTCGCCGGTCTTGGCGTAAACCACCAGCGTATCGGCATAGGCCGCGTTGGTGATCCAGAATTTGGTGCCGTTGAGGACATAGCCGCCCTGGATCTCCTCGGCGCGCAGTTTCATGCCGACCACGTCCGATCCGGCGCCGGCTTCGGACATGGCTAGGCTGCCGACATGTTCGCCCGAGATCAGCTTGGGCAGATATTTCGCCTTTTGCTCGGGGCTGGCCCAGCGGCGCAACTGGTTGATGCAGAGGTTCGAATGCGCGCCATAGGAAAGGCCGATCGAGGCCGAGGCGCGGCTGACTTCCTCACAGGCAATGACATGCTCGAGATAGCCGAGCCCCAGCCCGCCATATTCCTCTTCGACGGTGATGCCGTGCAGGCCGAGCTCGCCCATTTGCGGCCACAGCTCGACCGGAAACCAGTCCTCCGCGTCGATCTTCGCGGCGAGCGGTGCGATCCGCTCGCTCGCGAACCGCCGCGTCGTGTCGCGGATCATGTCGGCGGTTTCGCCGAGCGCGAAATCCAATGTGGCGTCCATCATTCTCTCCTGCGTTGATCGCGGCTGTAGCGCGCTGCCCAAGGCCGCGCTAGCGTTGCGACCAACGGGCAAACAGGGGCGCGGATTGAACGAGGACGCTTTGGTCTTGGTGATATTCGGACTGGTGCTTTGCCTGGCTGATCCGAGCCGTTAGTCTCGTCCGAAACGATCTTCCCCGGGGGCCGCATGACCAGTCTTCTTCGCCGCAAGACCATTACCGAGGCGCCGCCCGAGCACCAGCTCGCGAGGACGCTGAGTTGGCCACACCTGGTCGCGCTCGGCGTCGGGGCGATCGTCGGTACCGGCATCCTGACGTTGATCGGAGTGGGCGCCGACCGTGCCGGACCGGCGGTGCTGTTGAGCTTCGTCGTTGCGGGTGCGATCTGTGCGGCGGCTGCGCTCTGCTATGCTGAAATGGCGACGCTGATCCCGGCATCGGGAAGTGCCTACACCTATAGCTATGCGACCCTGGGCGAGGTGATCGCCTGGGTGGTCGGCTGGTCGTTGATCCTCGAATATTCGCTGGTGGTCGCCACGGTCGCGGTGGGCTGGTCAGGCTATGCGGTCGGATTCCTGAAAGGGCTGGGGATCATCCTTCCCGACTATCTGACGCACGGGCCGACACTGGGCGGCCAGGTCTGCGGTGCGGCGGCGACGGCAACCGCGAGCTTCGGGATCAACTTGCCGGCGATCCTGATTATTGCCGTGGTGGCGGGGCTGCTGATGCTCGGCACGCGCGAAAGCGCGCGGATCAATTCGGCGTTGGTGCTGCTCAAGATCGTGACGCTGGCGCTGTTCGTGGCGGTCGCCTTGCCCCATTTCGACATGGCCAATCTGCATCCGTTCGCGCCGCTTGGTTACGGCAGCACGCCCGGTCAATGCGGCGTCAAGTTCGGCATGATGGGCGCCGCGGCGATCATCTTCTTCGCCTTTTACGGGTTCGACGCGATCTCTACCGCGGCGGAAGAAGCCAAGCGGCCCGAGCGCGATCTGGCGATCGGCATTGTCGGATCGATGCTCGCGTGCACGGTGATCTACATGATCGTCGCTGCAGCTGCAGTGGGCGCGCTGCACTTCTCCAAATTCTCGAACAGCCCCGAGCCGCTCGCGCTGATCCTGCGTGAGATCGGGCAGGGGAGCGTCGCGACGGTGGTCGCGGCGGCCGCTGCGATCGCGCTGCCGACGGTCATCCTGGGGTTCCTCTACGGCCAGAGCCGGATCTTCCTGGTGATGGCGCGCGATGGCTTCCTGCCGGCTAGCCTCGCCAAGGTATCGACTCGCGGTACACCCGCGCGGATCACAGCGGTGACGGCGGTGCTGGTGTCGGTGCTCGCGGCGCTGATCCCGCTCGATGTTATCGCCAGCCTGGCTAATGCCGGCACCCTGTGCGCGTTCATCGCGGTGGCGGTGTGCGTTTTGGTGTCGCGGCAGCGCGATCCCGGCGTGAAGCGGCCGTTCCGCACGCCGCTGGTGTGGCTGGTGGCGCCGATCGCGATCCTGGGCTGCCTCTATCTCTTCACCAGCCTGCAGAGCATCACGCAGATTTCGTTCTTCATCTGGAACGGGATCGGGCTGGCGATCTATTTCCTCTACGCCCGGCGTCGCGCCTCGATCGCGTAGCGTTTAAGATTTCAGCGCCCAGCGTACGACCTCTGCGATGCCGCGCGTGCCCGCATGGACGACGGGGCGACTCAGGCTCGGACGCCGGAGGCCGTGCATCCGGCGTGCCCAGTCGGGCAGCAGGTCGATGGCGGCACGCATCGTCATCGCCTGGAACGGGACCAGCATCAGGCTGGGCGGCGGCTGATCGAGCAGGATGTGCAGTACCTCATGGCTGCGCGCATCCGCCGTCAATTCGGGCAGGAAGTCGCGGATGATTGCCTCCGCCTCGGCGCGGCTGCGCGGGATCGGATCGGCGCCCAGCAATTCTCCGATCAGCGCGACTTCGGCATAATAACGATCCTGGTCGGCGACGCTCATCCCCGGTTCGCCATAGCGGATCCAGCCGGCGAGAAAGCTCGACACTTCGGCGACATGGACCCAGGCGAGCAAATGCGGATCGCCGGCGCGATACGGCGTCCCGTCGGGCAGCGTTCCCGATACCGCGTCATGGATATGGCGGACGCGCTCGATCTGCGCCTCCGCGGACACGCGCGTCTCGAACGTGGTCTGGGCGATGAAGCGTGCCGTGCCTTTGAGGCGAGCATTCATGTCGTCGCGAAAGCTCGAATGGTCCCACACGCCCGCCAGCACGCGGGGGTGCAGCATCTGCAGCATCAATGCGGCGATACCACCCACCATCATGCCAGTGACGTCGATATGGACGCGCCAACTGATCGAGTCCGGTGCGAACAATCCGCTGCCGTCGAGCGCTCGTACGATTGGTGGATTGGCGGGATCGGACAACAAGCTGCGCACTTGGCGTGCGATGGCGGAGCGGAGGCCGATCATGCGCGACGCATAGGCAAAGTCGCTGCCGCAAGCGAGCGGCCACTCGGCCAGTTGTGCGAATGTCGAAGAATTCCAGGCCGGAGATCTTCCTCATCCTGTCGAAGCGACAGCGTCCTTGATCGCCGCGTGGCGAAGCCCATAGGGGAGCGGCGAGCCCGGAGACCGCAATGACCAACCGCCCCTCTAGACGACAAGGCAACGCGCCGACGATCAATGACGTCGCAGCGGTGGCAGGCGTTTCGCCGATGACGGTGTCGCGCGTGATCAACGGTGAGGCCAACGTACGCGACCGCACGCGCGAGTTGGTCAACGAGGTGATCCGCAAGCTCAATTACTCGCCCAGCGCCGCCGCGCGATCGCTGGCCGGGGGCGAGGAAATGCGGATCGGCCTGCTCTACAGCAATCCCAGTTCCGCCTATCTCAGCGAATTCCTGGTCGGCAGCCTCGACCAGGCGTCGCGCAGCAACGTCCAGCTGATCGTCGAGAGATGCGATGAGGACGCGCTTGAACAATCGGTTATCGATCACCTGGTGCAGGGCAGGGTGGACGGAATCGTCCTGCCGCCGCCGCTATGCGACGCGACGGCGGTCCTGGCGGCGGTCGCGGAGCACGATATCCCGGCGGTCGCGGTCGCTACCGGCCGCCCGGTCGACACGATGGCGGCGGTCAGTATCGACGATCGCCGCGCCGCGTTCGAGATGACCCAGCACCTGATCGGGCTGGGGCACCGCCGGATCGGCTTCATCATCGGCAATCCCAACCAGACCGCGAGCGCCGAGCGCCTGGCGGGCTATCGCGCCGCTCTGGTCGGGAGCGGATTGGACGAGGAAGCGGGGCTGATCGTCCAAGGGCTGTTCACGTATCGGTCTGGCCTCGACGCGGCCGAGCAATTGCTGACATTGGCCGACCGGCCAACCGCGATCTTCGCGAGCAACGATGACATGGCGGCGGCGGCGGTGGCCGTCGCGCATCGTCGCAGGCTCGACGTGCCGCGCGACCTCACCGTGTGCGGGTTCGACGACACCGCGCTCGCGACGACGATCTGGCCCGAGCTCACCACGATCCGCCAGCCGATCATCGAGATGTCGCGGACCGCGGTCGAATTGCTGGTGCGCGAGATCAAGGATCGCAAGAACGGCAAGAGCGCCCCGCCGCAGCATCTGGTGCTCGATTTCGATCTCGTCCGGCGCCAGTCCGACGCGCCGCCGTCCCAGGATTAGATCCCGCGCCAGCCCAAGACCCGTCAGCGCTTGCGGACGAACTCCGCGCGCAAGACCAGGCCCTTGATGCCCTCGTAGCGGCAATCGATCTCCTGGGCGTCGCCGGTCAGCCGGATCGACTTGATCACCGTGCCCCGCTTCAGCGTCTGGTTCGCGCCTTTGACGGCCAGATCCTTGATCAGCGTCACGCTATCGCCGTCCGCGAGCAGATTGCCGACGGCATCGCGCACTTCGATAACATCGGGGTCCTGCACGCTCGCTGCGGCTGCGGAGGCGCTGATCCACTCGCCGGTGGCATCGTCGTAGACATAGTCGTCATTGCTGTCGGTCATGGTCGATCTTTCGTTTCGGCTGTCAGTTGAGCGCGCTGGGCGCGGCGTAGGTTGCGTTCACGATGCTTGCGGCGATCCGCAGCGCTTCGGGAAAGCTCTCGGCATGGATGACGCCGGCATTGCTTCGCCCGAGACGAACCCGATCGAGCATCGCGAGAGGTTGCGGCTGCACGCCGGACAGGATGATCTGGGCGCCGGCGGCGTTTGACTGGCGCAAGATGTCGGCGATCGTCGTCGCGCCGCTCGCGTCGAGCAACGGCACGCGCCGCATGCGCAGGATGATGACCTTGGGCGTGCTGCCGATGCGCCGCAGCGTATCGAGCAGCTCGCCGGCAATGCCGAAAAAGACCGGCCCGTCGATGCGGAACACTTCGACGCCGGCGGGAAGAGCATCGCGCTGATGAATATCCTCGCCGTCCTCTTCATCGGGCGTTTGACCGGCTCCCGCCTCGATCTGGACCGTCTCGCTCATCCGCATCATGAACAGGAGCGAGGCGAGCGTGACGCCGACGGCGATCGCCATGGTGAGATCGACCAGCACCGTAAGCCCGAAGGTGAGCAGCAGCACCGCACGATCGCCATTGGGCATGCGCAGCAGACCGATGAAGCGATCATGCTCGCTCATTCCCCAGGCGACCATGAACAGGATCGCAGCGAGCGCCGCCATCGGCACGAACGCCATCAAATTGGTCGCGAACAGGATGAACAGGAGCAGGAACAGCGCGTGCAGCATGCCGGCCACCGGGGTCAGCGCGCCAGCCCGGATGTTCGTCGCCGTCCGGGCGATCGCGCCGGTCGCAGGCAATCCGCCGAACAGGGCCGAGGCGATGTTGGCGACGCCCTGGCCGACCAGTTCCTGATTGGACCGGTGCCGCGATCCGATCATCCCGTCAGCCACCACCGCCGACAGCAACGCCTCGATCCCCGCAAGGAACGCGATGGTGAAGGCGGAAGGCAGGATCGCCTGGAACTTGGCTAGCGAGATCGACGGCAGCGCCGGTGCGGGCAGGCCAGCCGGAATGTGCGGAAACCGAGAACCGATTGTTTCCACCGGCAGATGCAGGAGCGCCACCGCCACGGATGCGACGACTATCGCGACCAGGAAACCGGGCACGCGCGGCGCCACTTTGCGCAAGCCGAGGATGAGGAGGAGTGACCCGAGGCCGATCGCCAGTGTCGTGGCGTGGACGCTGCCCAGCGCTCCGAGATAGGCCTGCCATTTGGGCAGGAAGTCCGCCGGGACCTTGTCGATCGACAGGCCCAGGAAGTCCTTGACCTCGCTTGATGCGATGATGACGGCGATGCCCGCGGTGAATCCCGTCACCACGGGATGCGGAATGAACTTCACCAGCGCACCGAGCTTGGCATAACCGGCGATGATCAGGAGAAAGCCGGCCACCAAAGTCGCGAGTAGCAGTCCGTCATAGCCGTGCTGCGCGATCACGTTGAACACGACCACGACGAAGGCGCCGGTGGGGCCGCCGACCTGCGCTCGAGATCCGCCCAGCGCGGAGATCAGGAATCCCGCGACGACCGCCGTGACCAGGCCTTTGTCAGGTGACGCACCGCTCGCGATGCCGAGCGCCATCGCCAACGGCAGGGCAACGATGGCGACGGTCAGACCCGCAATGGCGTCGCGCCTGAAACGCTCGAATGTATAGCCTTCGCCGAGAACGGTGATCAGCTTTGGCGTATAATCCGTCCAGCGCACGTCATGCAGCACTGCCGTTGGCTCCGGACGCTTGATCGAACATCATGGATGGCACGCGTTTGAGGGAGTCTCCGCTCAGCGTCTCTTTCAGCCGCACGCCGCGCCCCACGCCAACGCTCGGCGCATTCTCCCCGATCAGTTCGATGCCGGCACGCTCGAGCGCGGAAATCACCTTGACCAGCGTACCCACGACACCGCGCACCTGGCCGTCCGATGCCTCCATGCGCTGGATGGTCGGCAGCGACAGTCCCGCGAGGTCGGCGAGCTGGCGCTGGTCAATCTCGAGAAGGGCGCGGGCGGCGCGCATTTGCTGGGACGTGATCATTGTTCCTCATGATGTATAAAACATCAAATTGCAGGTTCATACCATAAATATCCAAGCATATTATAGGTAATCTAAGTTTCCGACAACCCGGTGAAGCGCGAAATACGCAACTCGACCGGCAACCTGATCGCGGCGGAGACGATGGCGTGCTTCCTTTGCCGACGGATACGTCACGCAGCTCGGATTTGGTTTGTCCTTGCTCGAGTCCCGTCGCCCTGGTCGATGGAACGCTGGTTCTGCGTGCCCATGACAGATCGATGGTTGACAGCCAGGTCCCGAACGCTCGTGCGGCTATCGGTCCAGCTTGAGATATTCGCTCGCAATGGACTCGTGCAGCAATAGGCACGCAAATGGCCCACCGCCGTCCTTAGAGGTCTGTGATTGATGTGGGACTAATGTGGACCTCATTCGCCACATCGACAAAAAGGTCAGAATTTTCGCTATTCTGCTTTGCTGGTGACCCTACGGGAATCGAGCCTGTGTTTCAGCCGTGAAAGAGTCCCCAAAAACCGCCGGTGGACGACGATGCCGCCCTAAGGATCGTGTCGGCGGATGATCCTTTCGGCAAACCCATCGACGCTGACGTACGAGAAAAGGTGACGTACGGGAAAAGGTAATGCCGTTACAGGTTCGGGAGGCGCAATCGTTTTCCATCGCCATCGCGGCGCCTTCTCAAAAAGCAACAGACGCCTGCAACCGGGTCGCAAGCCGTCGTTTGTAGCGGGGCCGACTTAATCGTCCGCTACGCGCCCTAATGCCAGCCGTTCGATTGCGTTCGCTCTAATCCCGAAAGCGGGCCTTCATTCATCTAGGCGGAAAATGTCCGAAACTGGATGGGTGGCTGCCGTTAGCCGCCCGCCAGTTTGGCGCTCTGTAGCGCATAGTCGGCACGGAGGTCGTCAAAGCGCGCGTCCCACTCACCAAGGCCGTGGAAGGCCTTTGTCGCTCTTTCAATGCGAACCGGCGCGACAACCGTTCTATTTCGAAGACCGGCCGCTTCTGCCGATGTTGCGCGGCGTGTTACTGACCTGTCTCGCGCTTCAATGTGTGTCTCGCCGCCGACGCCGACAGCGAACCAAGGTTGCGGTATATCAGGCAGATTATCTCGGCGGTTACCAACGACCAGCCAATCGCCGTGATGAAGCTTCGCATCGAGAGTGAGAGCGGCGAACGTAAGTTCTGCCCCATCTATGTCGGCTGGCGACGCATCGTGCGACACAACCTTGTCGTAAATAACGACGTACAATTCGCCTTTCCAATCACCCGCCAGCTGACCAATACCGTAGCGCTCGCCATCGAGCGGAACCAGGAACACGTCTCCAACGGCGAGTTTTGCCATGTGAGACTTCTGGCTGACAGACGTAATGTCCGCAACCATATCATGAGGGACCGTTGAAGCGTGGAAGGACCCGCTGTCAGCTACGCCTATAGTTCGGTCGTTCATAGCGCTCCGGGTGGACGAGGAATTTGGTCCGGCAGCCGGCGCTGCAGAAATGGAACTCCTCGCCGCCAGGCATGACGCTGCGTTTTCGCGGGATCGTCGTTCATCTCGCAGACCGGATCCTTGACCTGCGCCGCGGTGTCGGCCGCCGGCCCGCCGAGAGTCGAACAACAACTCTTGGCGTGACCGTGATCGTGATGGTCATGATTCATGCGTCGATTCATCCAACGCGGCATCAGAGAGGGTCTGACACAATGTCAGGGTCAAATGGAAAATACGGACAGCACGAGGAACGTCAGTCTCTCCTGGATCTGCCCGGCCTCAGGCCGGCAGTGGATCGAGCGTTCCGAGCCACGCGACCAGTGCTAGGACCAGCGCCGCACAGAGCGTCTCGGCGACCAAGCTCGTCCGCAGCACGCCAAGCGCCGCCTGGTGCTGCTCGGCCGCGAGCGCCCGCTCGAACGCCGGGACGAGCCGGAAGCGGTGCGATGCGGCCAGGCCGAGCATTGCCGCGAACGCGAGGAGCTTGAAAAGCAGGAGCTGGCCGTAGAGCGAGTCCGGCAGGCTGGCGAGCTGGTCGAAGCCCACGATCAGCAGCAGGTTCATCGTGCCCGTCACGATCAGGGTGGCGACGACGATCGTTCCGGTCGTCGCGAAACCGTCCAGCGCCCGATGCGACAGCCTGAGATGGTCTGCGGTCACCCTGTCGCTCCGGCGGAAGACGAGCAGGACGAGTGCGGCCAGCGCGCCGATCCAGATTCCTGCGGCGAGCAGGTGGAGGATGTCGGCGCCGAGATGCAGGGTGCCGGGCGCCCCCTCGCGCATCGCGGCATGGCCGCCCCATGCGAGGCTGCCCAGCGCGATCCCGCCGCCAAGACCTGTGCCCGACAGCATAAGGATTGGCCGGGCACCGCCGGCCAGGGCCAAAGCCAGCACAAACGCAAGTGCCGCCATGCGCACGATCCAGGCGGTGCCGACCGCGGTCTGCGTGACGATCATGGTGACCGAGGCGGTATCGACCGCGGTCAGCGGTACGCCGGCCATCGCCGCGGCGAGCGTGGCAAGTCCGGCAGCGGAAAGAAGTAAGCCGAACAGCGCTGTGCCGCCGAGCAGCGGAAGGAAGGCAATCGCGGCGCCCGAGCGGCGTTCGCCGCCGCGCAGGCCGTAAAGCCCGAACGCGGCGATGCCGAACAGCGCGGTCAGGTCGAGATAGAGCGCGAACCGAAGGGCGACCGCGACCGCGTCCATCCTTACTGGACTTTGAAGCTGTAATTGCCCTGCACGCGATGGGTGTCGGTGGAGACGACGCGCCAGTCGACGCGGTAGCTGCCCTTGGCGAGGGGCTTCTGCAACGTCAGCACCAGCGTCTTGCCATCCTCGGCAAGGTTCGCCTTGACCGCCATCTTCATCGGCCCGTGCATCTTCATGCCCGGCATCTCGGTCATCACGACGTCGGCACCCGAGAATTGCGCGACGAGCCGCTCGGAGAAGGCGAGCTGCAGGCGCGCGGTCGGCGCGGTCGCGGAGTTGGGCGCCGGCGTCGCCGCGATGAGCCTGGGATGGGCAAAGGCGGGAAGTGGCGCGATGAGCGCCGCGACGGCGAGAACGGGGGCAAAGCGCATTCGAGTATCACTCCAGGACGGCGGCGGCATGCCGGTCTTTTCGAAGAATACGCACTGCCGTGGCGCAACCCTCAACAATATGCGCTTGAACGATTCAGCCGGGATCGGCGAGGGGTTGCTCGCTCGCCTGCGTAAAGGCAGAAAAGGGATAAGCGGAGCGATGACATGAACATGGATCTGGACGAGGCGCTCGGCAGGCTCTCGGCTACGCCGATACCCCCCGGACTGTCGGATATCGAAGGCAGGGTCTTCGCGCGGGTGCGCGAGGAAGCGGCGTTCGCCGCGCAGGCGACGCACCGGCTGCGGGTCGGTGCCGTCGCAGCGATTGCCGCCCTCGGCCTGGGCTTCGCTGCGGGCAGTCCGGTCACGGCGGCGGCCTCGCCGAACACGCTGTCGCCCTTCGGCCCATCGAGCCCGCTTGCCCCTTCGACGCTGTTGGCGGCCGACTAATGAAGCCCTGGCGCTGGACGGTCAGTATCGCCGTCATCGCATTCCTTGCGGGTATTGCGGGCGTCCTGGCCGGCCGCGCGCTGATCCCGTCACAACCGCAATCGTCCGAGCTGCACCAGGTCCTGCACCATCAGCTCAAGCTCGATGCCGGTCAGGAGGCACGGCTCGAGGCGATCGAGCAGCAGTTCGCGGTGCGTCGCCGCGCGCTTGAACTCGAACTGCGCGCGGCCAATGCGCGGCTCGCCGATGCAATCCAGGCCGAGCACGGCAATGGCCCCCGGGTCACGGCCGCCGTCGATGCGTCGCACGTCGCCATGGGCGAGCTCCAGAAGGCGACGCTCGCGCACATCTTCGCGATGCGGCAGATCCTGCGCCCCGACCAGGCAGCCACGTTCGATCGGGCAGTGGTGAAGGCGCTGACCGCCGACGCGCGGTGAGCCTCGACCTGTCCGAGCTAAGCGATGGCGAACTCGCGGCTCTGAGTGTCGGCGGACGCGATGCCGCCTATGCGGAGATCATGCGTCGGCATCGCGATGCGCTCTATCGCATCATCGCCGGCAATATCGCCGATCGCGAGGAGGCGCTCGACCTCCTCCAGGAGACGTTCGTTGCCGCCCATCGCGCGCTCGGCCGTTACGACGGGCTGCGGCCGATGCGGCGCTGGCTGGCGACCATCGCGCTCAACAAGTGCCGCGACTGGCGCAGGCGCCGCGCGGTGCGCCGGCTGTTCGCCTTTGCGCTGCCACTCGACGCGAGCAGTGCCGACATCCCCGAGGATCGGGCGCTGCCGGACGCCGAGGCTGCGGACCGCGCCGAGATGCAGCGGGTCGCGCGCGCGATCGCCGAGCTTCCGGCGCCATTGCGCGAGCCGCTGGTGCTGCGCACAGTCCAGGACCTGAGCCAGGCAGAGACCGCGGCGATCCTCGGCATCACCGAGAAGGCGGTCGAGACCCGTGTGCGACGTGCCCGGGCGAAACTCAGCGAGCAACTAGGGCGATCCTGAAGGCCTCTTGACGCTGACACGATGCCAAACCCTATCTGGGTCGCGGCAAAAACGGATCAGCGGTGAGGGCGCCGCCGCGCCCATGCGTATCGGCAATCAGAGGCTCAGGCCCGTTACGGGGACAAGAATGACAAACGCGATCAACCGCCGACAGCTGCTGCGCGGCGCAACCCTCACCGCGGGCGGGCTCGCCGCCGCCGGCTGGCTCCCGGCCTGGGCGCAGACGGTCTCTCCAGGCATCGTCCGGCCGCTGCCGACGCTCTCGGGCAACGACATCACGCTCCGGATCGCGCGGATGACGATGGTCCTCGACGGCCGCAAATCCAACGCGATCGGCGTCAACGGCACCGTGCCCGCGCCGCTCTTGCGCCTGCGCGAAGGGCAGACGGTGCGACTCAACGTCATCAACGATCTCGACGAGGACAGCTCGATCCATTGGCACGGGCTGCTCGTGCCGGCCCAGTTCGACGGCGTGCCGGGCGTGTCGTTCCCCGGCATCAAGCCACGTTCGAGCTTTCTCTACGAGTTTCCGGTTCGGCAGAACGGCACCTACTGGTACCACAGTCATTCGGGGCTGCAGGAGCAGCTCGGCCATTACGGGCCGATCGTGATCGATCCCGCGGGGATCGACCCGATCGCGTCCGACCGCGAGCATGTCATCGTGCTGTCGGATCACAGCCCGATCTCGCCCGAGGCCATCTTTCGCCGCATGAAGGTCAATCCCGGCAACTTCAATTTCCAGCGGCAGACGCTGGCCGGCCTGCTCGCGGGCCGGGACCAGACGCTCAAGGACCGGGTGGACTGGGGCCGCATGCGGATGGACCCAACCGACATCTCCGACACGACCGGCGCCGCCTACACCTATCTCGTCAACGGCCACGGTCCGCGCGACAACTGGACCGCGCTCTTCACGCCGGGTCAACGCGTGCGGTTGCGCTTTATCAACGCCTCTTCGATGACCACGTTCAACGTCCGCATTCCGGGGCTCAAGCTCAGCATCGTCCAGGCCGACGGGCAGAATGTGATGCCGGTCGACGTCGATGAATTCCAGATCGGCGTCGCCGAAACCTACGACGCGATCGTGATCCCACCCGACGACCGCGCCTATACATTGGTCGGCGAGGCGGTCGATCGCTCGGGGATGGCGCGCGCCACGCTGGCGCCGCGTGCGGGCATGGCCGCCGAGGTGCCCCCCCTGCGCAAGCGGCCGCTGGCGACGATGAAGGACATGGGCATGGACATGTCGAGCATGCCCGGGATGGAAGGCATGGACATGTCCGGGGGGATGACGTCGCCGCGCGGCATCGACCCCACCGCTGAGCAGAACCCTTCGGCCAAGCTTGCGACGCCGGGCGCCGCGGCGATGCCGGCTGCCCCAGCTGCGATGCCGGGCAAGGCGTCCGGCGACATGGCCGGCATGGACCATTCCAAGACCGGCGGCACGGACATGGGGTCGATGGGGCCCATGGACATGGGGTCCATGAAGATGCGCGATTTCTCGAACGCGCCCCAGGTCAGGAAGGGGCCGGGCGTCCAGACGATCGCGCCGATGCCGATCGACCGGACCGGCGAGCCCGGCCAGGGGCTAGAGGATGTCGGTCACAAGGTCCTGGTGTACAAGGATCTGATGGCGCTGGAGCGCAATCCCGACGTTCGCGCGCCGGGACGCAGCCTCGACATTCACCTGACCGGCAATATGGAGCGGTTCATGTGGTCGTTCGACGGCGTGAAGATGTCGGATCACATGGAGCCGATCCCCTTCATCGAAGGCGAACGCGTTCGCATCAACCTCATCAACGACAGCATGATGGCGCACCCGATCCATATCCACGGCCATTTCTTCGAACTGGTGACCGGCCATGGCGATCACGGCCCCCGCAAGCATACGGTGATCGTTCAGCCAGGCGGCAAGGTGACCTGGGACTTTACGGCGGACGCGGTCGGCGACTGGGCGTTCCACTGCCATCTCCTCTATCACATGCACGCGGGGATGATGCGCATCGTCAGCGTGCGCCCGCGCGGAGACGCGGCATGAATCGCCTGCTCGCCGCGCTCGCCGCCACGACCGCGCTTGTGCTCGCCATGCCCGCAGCGGCGCGGGACATGCCGGGCATGCCCGGCATGAAGATGCCCGCGCCGGCCAAAAAGCCCGCGCCGGCAAAGCCCGCGAAAAGGCCGGCCGCGAAAAAGCCCGTGCAACGGCCTGCGCCCCGTCGCGCGTCGACACCCGCCGCCGCTCCCGCAGCGGATGCGATGCCGGGCATGACCATGCCATCGGCAAAACCGGATTCTGCAACCCCGATGCCGGCAGTGCCGTCCGGGGGGGGTAAGTCAGCCGCTGAAACCAAGGGGGCTCCGCAAGGTACGCAGTCGATGCCGGGAATGGACATGTCTGGCGATCATAGCGGTCACGATATGTCGGCCATGTCGGGAATGACGATGCCCGGCATAGCTCAGACCGGAACGGCGCTACCAGCCGGCGACGCGCCGGCGCCCGCGCCGCCGATGGATCACTACGCCGATCGCTTTTTTCCGGCGTCCGACATGAACCAATCGCGCGCCGCGATGATGCGCGAGCAGGGCGGCCAGACGCTCTATCAGGTGATGTTCAACCTCGCCGAGGTTCAGGCGCACACCGGCCGTGACGGCTATCGTTGGGACGGCGAGGCTTGGGTCGGCGGCGACATCAATCGGCTATGGCTGAAAACCGAAGGTGAAGGCGCGTTCCGCGCGGGCGTCGAGAGCGCCGAGGTGCAAGCGCTCTACAGCCACGCCATCGATCCCTATTTCAATCTCCAGGCCGGCATCCGCCAGGATTTCGGGCAGGGTCCGAACCGCACCTATGCGACGGTCGGCTTCGAGGGGCTGGCGCCTTACATGTTCGAGGTCGAGGGCGCGCTGTTCCTTTCGAACAAGGGCGACCTGCTCGGCCGCCTCGAAGGCTATTACGACCAGCGCATCACGCAGCGGTTGATCCTGCAGCCGCGCATCGAGCTCAACCTCGCGGCGCAGGACGTGGCGGAGAACCGGATCGGCGCCGGACTGACCGATGCCGAGCTTGGACTTCGACTGCGCTACGAGATCACCCGCCGGTTCGCGCCTTATGTCGGTGTCTCCTACGAGGCGAAGACCGGCCGCACCGCCGATTTCGCGCGCGCCGACGGCGAAGACCCCGCCACCACGAGCTTCGTCGCCGGCATGCGCATCTGGTTCTGATCCGGCGCCGGCACGGCGAGCGCATCCTTGCCCGACACTAGCCGCGGCTCCTGTGCTCGAGGGCTCGGCCGGCACGTTCGCGAGCAAGCTACCAAATAGGCCGGAATTTCTCTCCAGCTCGTCTCGCGAAATCATGGCGCAGGCGTGGGATGGGCTGTATAGATAGCTCATGATAGCGGCAGCGGCCAAACGCGCGAAATCGAAGGCGAACACGGCTACGCCGGCGGCAGAGATCGAGAGCGGACGAACGGCCAGCGGCGCAGTCGAGGCGCCGCGCTACGCGGCGATCAAGCTGTTCATCCGCGACACGATCAAGAGCGGAAGGCTGCGGCCGGGCGACCGCGTGCCGTCGGAAGCCGAACTGGTGTCCCGGTTCGGCGTGTCGCGCATGACGGCGAACCGTGCGCTTCGCGAGTTGCAAAGCGCAGGCCTGCTGGTGCGTCGGGCGGGGAGCGGCTCGTTCGTCGCGGAGCCGCGACCGATCGGGTCCGCAACATCGCCGACGAGGTTCGGGCACGCGGTCATGCCTATCGGGCGAGGGTAGTGCAGAACGAGGCTGTGAAGGCGACGGCCGACACCGCTGCACTGATGGGCGTGGCAGCGGGCACGCGGCTCTTCCACTCGATCATCGTGCACCATGAGGCCGAGTTCCCGATCCAGCTCGAGGAGCGCGTCGTGCTGGCTTCGGCGGCGCCGGGCTATGGCGACATGGACTTCACATGCACCACGCCGAACGAATATCTGACGCGGATCGCGCCGCTCGAGCGGGTTAAGCATCGCGTTCGGGCGGCGATTCCCGACGATTCCACCCGCGGCTTGTTGGGGCTAGCCGATGGCGAGCCCGTCCTCGTCATGATCCAGCAGACATGGAGCCGCAGGCGGCTGGTCTCCCATGCCTGGCTCACCCATCCGCGTTGAGTTGGCCTGAGACTGGGCCTTACGACTTCTGACTCCGGGGGCACGGCTCACCGCAGCCGAGTATCGATCCAATCAACCTTTGATCGAGAAAATCGTCCACAAGCGCCCACAATCGTCCCCGCGTATTTATGGACGATGTACTGATGATGTTCGCTATTTTGATCCACTGTCGCGCCAGCTAAGCCATTGAAATCGCTGGTGACCCCTACGGGAATCGAACCCGTGTTTCAGCCGTGAAAGGGCCGCGTCCTAACCGCTAGACGAAGGGGCCGAGCGTGTCGGCGCGGGGGAGCGGTTAGGGAAAGCGAGGCGTTCGGTCAAGCGTTGTGCGCGTTTGTCGCGCTCAATCCGCCCAAGCGGCGTCATCGAGATGCAGTTCGGCGGCGGGACGCGATCCCCAGTCGTCGACTTTGGGTCGTCCGGCGAGCCATAATTTGCGGTCTCGCGGCGCCTGTAACAAGGTCTGACCGAGAAGCGTGTCGGCGGAGCGGAACGCCATTGCCTTGAGGCTGCGGCCGTCGTCGCCGGTGACGATGGCACGGACATGACCATTGCCGACCACGTCGACGCGGACGATCCGGAACGGTCCGGCGGCGACGCGCGGCGCCGGCCAGCCCATGCCGTAGGGGCCGCCTGCCTCCATCGTCTCGCACAGGCCGGGGGTCACGCCGCCCGGCGCGAGCAGGGCGTCGACCAGCAAGGCGCGGTCCTCGCGTGCCAGCGCCACCGCCGCGGCGAGACGCTCTTCGAGGAACGCGGCAAATTCGGGAATACGATCGGCCTCGATCGTCAGCCCGGCGGCCATAGCGTGGCCGCCGCCGGCGACCAGCAACCCCAATTCCTTCGCCGCCAGGACGATGGCGCCCAAATCGACCCCGGTGATCGATCGGCCCGATCCCTTTCCCGTTCCGGTATCGTCGATCGCGATGACGATGGCGGGAATTCCCAGCTTTTCCTTGAGACGACCCGCAACGATGCCGATCACGCCGGGATGCCAGCCCTGCCCGGCGACCACGGCGACGGCGCTGCCATGCGGCAGCAACTCGGCTTGTTCCTGCACGATCGATTCGATCGCGCGGCGTTCTTCGTTGAGGCGGTCTAGCTCGGCGGCGATGCTGCGCGCTTCGTTGACGTCCTCGGTGGTCAGCAGCCGTACGCCGAGATCGGCGCGCCCGACGCGACCCCCCGCGTTGATCCGTGGGCCGAGCGCGAAGCCGAGGTCGCTGCAGGTCGGCGCACGGGTCAACCGCGATGCCTCGACCAAGGCGGCGAGGCCGACATTGCCGCGCTGCGCCATCACCTTCAGCCCCTGGGCAACGAAGGCACGATTGAGGCCCTTCAGCTGGGCGACGTCGGCAACCGTGCCGAGCGCGACCAGATCGAGCAGGTCGAGCAATTTCGGCTCGGCCCGGCCGGTGAAGAACCCGCGCCCGCGCAACTCCCGCAGCAACGCAGCGCCAAGCAGAAAAGCTACGCCGACCGCCGCGAGGTGAGCGTGCGCTGCGCCATCGCCTTCATCCATCCGGTTGGGATTCACCAGAGCATGTGCATGGGGAAGGGCCGCGGCGCATTTGTGATGGTCGACGACGATCACGTCGACGCCCGCCTCGCGCGCCATGTCGAGCGCTTCGAACGCCTGGGCGCCACAATCGACCGTGACGATCAGCGTGGCGCCGCCGCTCGCGATCCGCACCAGCGCCTCGCCCGACGGGCCGTAGCCTTCCATTAGCCGGTCCGGGATATAGGCTGCCGGTGCGAGGCCCAGGTCACGCAGCAACCGGATCAGCAGTGCCGCCGAGGTTGCGCCATCGACATCGTAATCGCCGAATATCGTAACCTGTTCGTTCGTCTGGACGGCGTCGGCCAAGCGGCGCGCGGCTTTGTCCATGTCGTTGAAGATCGAGGGGTCGGGCATGAAACCGCGAATGCTCGGCGTTCGATTGGCTTCGATCGCCTCGCGCCCGACGCCGCGCGCGAGCAGCAATTGCGTCACCAGATCGTCGGGCTGGAATCCCGGATCGCGCGCGTCGGCAGCCAAAGCACGCCACCGCCAGGCCTGGCCAAGAAACGATCGGGAGATGCCGGCGACATGATCCATTGCTAGCGGCTTAGCGGTGTGGGGTCTGGTACGCTAGGCGCCTCGCAAAACCCTAAAGTTGGGTGATGTGCGCGCCGGTTCGACTGCGATCGAGTTTCCAGCCTGATAGCGTCCAAACCATGGGCCGGCCGCAACCGGCGCATTCGCCGATGTATCGGCCGTCCTCAGGCCGAGAACTGGCCGGGTCGCGACGGTGCATCCCGACGGCGCACCCCAATAATTGCCACGACATTCCACATGCACCTTGTCCCGCACGCTCCGCTAAACGATCCCGACGCGCGCCAAGTTCCGGCACGGCGGCAAATTCGCCCCGCTGCATGTCGTTGACCGGGAAAAAGGACGCCCGCGACCGGGCGTACCGATCCACGCGGCGGTCCTAGTAGACCGCCCAATCGTTCTCGCGGAACCACTTGGTGATGATGTATTTGACGCCCTTCACCACCGGCATGCCTTCGTGCAGCGTCAGCGTATTGGGGCTGCCGTCCGGGTTCATGTTGTTCCAGGCGAGCAGCAGACCGCGGCGTGGCGCGACGCGCAGGCCG
>Ga0207669_10000029_pt1 | contig 88351 bp, 92 predicted proteins | sample KBSM33metaG_FD_184329 | JGI IMG/M metagenome (GOLD analysis project Ga0207669, IMG submission 184329) | Miscanthus rhizosphere microbial communities from Kellogg Biological Station, Michigan, USA - KBS M3-3 metaG (SPAdes) (version 2) | ecosystem: Host-associated > Plants > Roots > Rhizosphere >...
ATGCTCTACGGCTCCCGCTACGAGGCGCTGATCGCCGACCGCGCGGGCGTCGCGCCCGACACCCTGGCGACGATCGCCGGCATGCACTGCGAGTCCGGCGACGTGATCGTGCGCGACGCGATGCTCGCTGCGCCCGCGGTGGGCGACGTCCTCGTCACCCCGGCGACCGGCGCCTACGGCCACGCGATGGCGAGCAACTACAACGGCGTGCCGCGGCCGCCGGTGGTCTTCTGCCGCGAGGGCGAGGCGCGGCTCGTCGTGCGGCGCGAGACCTACGAGGACCTCACCGCACGCGATGTTTGAGCCGGTGCGGATCGGGCTGCTGGGACGCGGCACGGTCGGTGGCGCCTTCGCCGGGCTGCTTGCCGAGCGCGCCGATGCGGTCGAGGCGGCGACGGGGAGGCGGCCGCAACTGGTGGGGACCCTGACCCGGACCGAGGGGGACTTCGGCGAGATTCTCGACGAGGCCGACCTGATCGTCGAGCTGATCGGCGGCACCGAGCCGGCCCGCGAGTACGTGCTCGCCGCCCTGCGCGCCGGGCGGCCGGTGGTCACCGCCAACAAGCAGTTGCTGGCTCAGCACGGCGACGAGCTGTTCGCGGCGGCCCGCGAGGCGGGCGTGCAGCTCCGCTTCGAGGCGGCCGTGGCCGGCGTGATCCCGATCGTGCGCACGATCCAGGAGAGCTTCGGCGTGACCGAGATCGACAAGGTCTTCGGCATCGTCAACGGCACCACCAACTTCATCCTCAGCGAGATGGCGGCGACCGGCGCGGCCTACGAGGACGTGCTCGCCCGCGCCCAGGAGCGCGGCTACGCCGAGGCCGACCCCAGCGACGACGTCAGCGGCGCCGACGCGGCGGCGAAGATGGCGATCCTCGCCCGCCTCGCCTTCCATACCCCGGTCACCCTCGACCAGGTCGCCTACGAGGGAATCGAGCAGGTCAAGCCCGACGACCTCGCCTACGCCAAGGAGCTCGACCTCTCCTTGAAGCTGCTCGGCGTCGCCGAGCGCCGCGACGGCGGCATCAGCGTCCGTGTCTTTCCCTGCTTCCTCTACGGCGGCCACCCGCTGTCGCCGGTCGGCGGCCCGTTCAACGCGGTGATGGTCGAGGCGCCGGCGATCGTCGAGGTGACGATGTCGGGCCCGGGCGCGGGCGGCATCGAGACCGCCTCAGCCGTACTCGGCGACGTCGCCTCGATCCTCGCCGGCGACACGCCTGTGCACGAGGCCCGCGAGCAGCTGCCGCTTGTCGCCGACGTCAGCTCCTCCTTCTACCTGCACCTCGAGGTCGCCGACCGGCCCGGCGTGCTCGCCAAGATCGCCCAGCTCCTGGGCGAGAGCGGGATTTCGGTGAAGAGCGTCGTCCAGCGCGGGATCGGCGACGACGCCCGCCTGGTGATGGTCGTTCACGAGTGCCTCGAGTCGAGCTTCGCCAGCGCCCTTGAGCGGATCGCCGCCCTGGAGGAGCTGCGCTCGCCGCCGCGCTCGATCCGGGTGATCGAGGAGCAGTTCGTTTGAGGGGCCGGCGCTGATGCCGGCGGCGCTGATCGAGCGCTACCGCGGTCGCCTGTCGCTCGATCCCGGCGATCCGGTCGTCTCCCTCAACGAGGGCTCGACCCCGTTGATCGAGTCGCCGCGGCTCTCGGAGCGGATCGGAGCGAGGGCGTACCTCAAGTTCGAGGGCGCCAACCCGACCGGGTCGTTCAAGGACCGGGGCATGACCGTCGCCGTGTCGCGGGCGAAGGGGCGCGGCGCCGAGGCGGTGATTTGCGCTTCGACCGGCAACACCGCCGCGAGCGCCGCCGCCTACGCGGCGCGGGCGGGGATGCGCGGCGCCGTGATCGTGCCCGAGGGCAAGATCGCGATCGGCAAGCTCGCCCAGGCGCTGATGCACGGCGCCCGCGTGGTCGCCCTGCAGGGCAACTTCGACGACGCCTTGACGCTGGTCCGCGAGCTGGCCGAGAAGCACCCGATCGAGCTGGTCAACTCGGTCAACCCCCACCGGATCGAAGGCCAGAAGACCGCGGCCTTCGAGATCGTCGATGAGCTCGGCGAGGCGCCGGGCGCGCTGGCGATCCCGGTCGGCAACGCCGGCAACGTGACCGCCTACTGGCGCGGCTTTCAGGAGCTGGGCACCGCGCCCGTCGTCTACGGCTTCCAGGCGGAGGGCGCGGCGCCCCTGGTCCACGGCCGGCCGGTCGCCAGCCCGGAGACCGTCGCCTCGGCGATCCGGATCGGCAACCCGGCCCGCTGGGAGGAGGCAATGGCTGCTTTCACCGCCTCGCGCGGGCGGGTCGCGGCGGTCTCCGACGAGCAGATACTCGACGCCTACCGCTGGCTGGCGGCGGGCGAGGGCGTCTTCTGCGAGCCGGCCTCGGCGGCCTCGGTAGCCGGCCTGCTCGCCCACGGCATGCCGGTCGCCGAGGGCACGGCGCCGCCGGAGTCGGTCGTCTGCGTCCTCACCGGCCACGGCCTCAAGGATCCCGACACGGCGCTCTCAAAAGCACCGGCGGTGGTCAACTGCGAGAACGACCTCAGCGCGATCGAGCGGGCGGTGTTCGATTGACCGTCCGCCACCGGCTGGTCCGCGTCCCCGCCTCCTCGGCAAACCTCGGGCCGGGCTACGACACGATGGCCGCGGCGCTGGCGATGTTCCTCGAGCTGGAGGTCGAAGAGAGCGGCGCGTTCTCGCTCGACCCCGGCGCGATCGAGGTGCCGAGTGGCCGCGACAACCTGATCGTGCGCGCCTTCGAGAGCCTGCACTCGGCCGACGGGATCTCGTTCCGGCTGCGCGGCGAGGGCATCCCGCTCGCCCGCGGGCTGGGCTCGAGTGCGGCGGCGATCGTCGCCGGCCTCTGCGCCGCCGACCACCTCTTCGAGCTGGCGCTCTCGCGGGAGGAACTGCTGGCCCGGGCGACCGAGCTGGAGGGGCACCCCGACAATGTCGCCGCGGCGATCTACGGCGGCTTCGTGGTCTGCGGCCGCGACGGCGACGGGCTGCCGAGCGCGGCCCGCTTCGACCCGCCGAGCGGCCTCGAGGGGATCGTCGTCGTCCCGGCCGAGGAGGTCTCGACCGAGCGGGCGCGGCAGGCGATCCCGGCCGAGGTGCCACTCGCCGACGCGGTCGCCAACGTCGCCGCCGCCTCGCGGCTGGTGCTCGGCCTACAGCGCGCCGACCTCGACCTGCTGGCGAGCGGTCTCGTCGATCGCATCCACCAGCCGCGTCGCCGCGCGCTCTACCCGCGCTCGATGGGGCTGGTCGAGGAGGCAGCGTCGCTCGGCGCCCTCGGCGCGACGATCTCCGGCGCCGGCCCGACCGTCCTCGTCTGGACGACTTGGCAGGACGCCGGCAAGGTCGCCGAGGAGTTGGAGCGTCGCTGCGTCGGCTGGGCCGAGGTGCGGCGCCTCCCCTTCACCCCGCACGGCGCCGACGTCCCCGAACTCTGACCGGGCGACGTGCCGCCACTTGGACACCCGATATGGGTGGTCGGCCAGCGGCACGTCTGCCAGACGGCAGTACGATCGCAGTCGTGGCAGCGAGGCCGAGACGGATCGTGGCCCTGGCGGCGATGGCGCTGCTCGCGTTCCCCGCGGCTGCGCAGGCGACGCTGGCCTTCGTCCGCAGCCCGCTGAAGCCGACCGTCTGGGCGGCCGCCGACGACGGCTCCGCCCAGCGCAAAATCGCGCCTGGGTCCTTCCCCCGGGTCTCGCCGGACGGCAAGGTCATCGCCCTGCTCCACCAGGGGGAAGGTCGCCGGGCGCAGCCGGAACTGATCCTCGCGCCCGCCGACGGCAGCGCCCCGCCCAGCAGGCTGGTCAACGGCTGGCGCGAAACTGCGACCTTCGCCTGGTCGCCCGACTCGAGATCGGTGGCCGCCGTGCTGGGCCCGGAAGTCGGCTCCAAGCGGCTCGCCCTGATCGACACCGTGACCGGCGGCCAGCAAACGATCGCGCACGGCTACTTCAACGGGGTCAGCTTCGACCCGCAGGGCGGCTCGGTCGTCTACGGGAGGGCGGCCAGCGAACGCTTCCCGCCACGCAGCGACGTCTACCGCTTCGACATCGTCAGCGGCGAGTCCGTCCGCGTCCCGCAGCCAGTCCGCCTAACCGACGACCACCGCTCGCTCGACCCTCTTTGGGGGCCAGGTGGCCGGATCGTCTTCGTCAAGCAGCTCGGCGGCAAGAAGCGCCGCTACGGGCCGAAGAACGAGCTCTACCTGATGAACTCGGGGGGCAAGGCGGTGCGCCGTCTGACCCAGACCACGGTCGACCCGCTGCTGCAGGGCCTCTACCCGACCGCCTGGTCGGACAGCGGCAGCCGTCTACTGGCCGAGTTCGAGGGCCAGGACACCAGCTACGCCGTTGCCGTCAATCCCCGCACGGGCGCCCAGCGTCAGCTTGCCAGGGGTCGCGAGCGGGGCTTCGTCGGCACCGCCCTCTCGGCCGATGGCGGCACCGTCCTCGGCTTCTCCGGCGGCTTCGAACCCGGCCCCGGCCACAATGTCGCCACCGTCCCGTACAAGGGCGGCCCCCGCACCGTCCTTGCCAAAAACGCCTTCGAACCCGATTGGAACCGTTAGGGGGGAGAGTTCGAGTCGCTGCGCCCTTGAAAGGGCGTGCGACTCACGCGGCATGCCAAGAACGAACTGCGAAGTCTCAGGGCGACGCGCGCCGAGATCGAACGCTTGATTGCGAATCCGATCCGCGTCGATCGAGATCCGGAAGGAAGGCCTCGGTATACGGGCTATATTCGTGACGTTCGCGTTCGAGTGGTCGTTGCGCTCGACGAGCCCAACCTAGTTGTCACAATCCACGAACGGAGACGTTGATGCGAGCTGACTACGACAGTGAGGCAGACGCTCTGTCCATAGACCTCCGGCGGTTCGAACGCTACGAACGCCAGGATCGAGTCGACGACGATTACTGCGTGATCGGATTCGCGGCAGGGGCACCCGCACGTGTCTCGTTGCTCGGACCGGAAGCGCACTTGGACTTGCTCGATATCGCGGCGGAGCGGTATGACCTCGACGCCGCTGCTCTGCGTGCCGCCGCCCAGGCAGCGCTGGCCGCGCCGGATCGCGTCGTGAGCCTCGAGGTCGCGGCGACCCAAGTCGCCGCTCGATGACGATGGCCGACGGCTACTCGATCAAGCATCGTGACGAGTTCGAGACGATGGAGGGGTCGGGGGACTCGACCTGGTGGCTGGCCCGCAAGGCGCTCGGCACGTCGTCGTTCGGCTTCAACCTGGTTGACATCGAGCCGGGCGGGCAGATCCCCGAGCACGACGAGATGCAGAGCGACCAGCACGAGCTGTACGTGATCCTCGAAGGCGAGGCGACGCTGCGGGTTGGCGGCGAGGACCACCCGGCGCCGGCCGGCACCTTCGCCTCGTTTGAGCCGCCGGTCAGCCGCACGATCCTCAACCGCTCCGAGGGCCGCGTCAGCGCCCTGCTGATCGGTGTCCAGCCGCAGGGCGGCTACGAGCCGATGGGCTGGGCCTGATTTCCGCGCTATTTGCAGGAAAGCGCTAAATCGGGCCAACGGGGCTCCCGCCCGCCCTATAATTTTGCGACTGGTCAACCCGTCGCGTGCCCGCTCGAAGAAGGCGCGGAAACCGGGAGGTAGAGATGTCCCATATCCAGTCCCGTGAGCTTCACGGCGAGGGCGGTCGCGCCCGCTACTCGCCAGAGCGCGCCTACCGGCCGCTTGTCTCGCCCCCCAGCGTCGAGGACAAGGACGCCTGTGCGATCTACGCCTCGGTGCGCAAAGACGCGACCCCGAGCCACGAGCCGATCGAGCGCGCGATCCCGGCGCTGCAGAAGATGCTCCACCGCGCCGGCAACGTCGACGGCGAGGGCGACGGCTGCGGCGTCCTGGTCGATCTGCCGCGCAAGATCTGGGCCGAGGAGGTGCGCTCCGGAGGCCACGACCCCTCGCTCACCCTCGACGATGCCTTCGCCGTCGGCCACGTCTTCATCGAGCGCTCGCAGGACCGCGAGCGGGTTCGCCATGACGCCCGCGAGCTGCTCGAGCGCGGCGGCCTCCGCATCCTCTCCGAGCGGATCGGCGCCGTCGACACGACCGCGCTCGGCCCCACCGCGCGCGAGGAGGAGCCGCACTTCTGGCAGATTGCCGGCGTCGTCGCCGACGCCTCGCGCCGCGATCACGTCCTCTTCGACCTGCTGATCGAGTTGGAGGAGGAGCTTGGCGTCCACGTTCCCTCGCTCTCGGCAACGACCTGCGTCTACAAGGTGATGGGGGCGCCGAAGGTGCTCGGCGCGTACTACCCGGACCTGCGCGACGAGCGCGCGGAGACGATCGGCTGCTTCGGCCACAACCGCTACTCGACCAACACCTGGCCCTCCTTCAAGCGAGTGCAGCCCTTCTCTGTCCTCGGCCACAACGGCGAGATCAACACGATCGAGCAGCTGCGTCAGGAGGCGCGCATGCTGGGCGTGCCGATCAGGCCCGGCTCCTCCGACTCGCAAGACCTCAACCGCACGATCGACACCCTGGTCAGCCGCGACGGCCTCAGCTTGGCGGAGGCGATGGAGATGGTCGTGCCGCCGATCGTCGAGGAGATCCGCTCGCTCCCCGAGGACCTGCACCGCTTCTACATGTACCTGCGCCAGGCGATGGGCCCTTTCGCCCAGGGCCCGGTGGCGCTGATCGCCCGCCACAGCGACGAGTGCGTCTTTTCCGCCGACGCGCTCGGCCTGCGTCCCCTCTGGCAGGTCGAGACGGAAGCCGATTTCGTCTTCAGCTCCGAGCCCGGCGTCGTCGCGGTCAGCGAGATGGTCGCCGAGCCGAAGCCGCTCGCTCCAGGCGAGAAGGCGATGGTGGCGATCGACCGCGAGCGCAAGCGCTCAACGCTGCACCCACACGACGAGATGCTGCGGATCGTCCGCGAGCGCTGGCTGGCGCGTAACGACGCCGAGGAGGCCGCCCCCTACGACCGCGCCCTCGACCCCGGCGGACCGCTCGAGGGGCGCGAGGTCCCGGCGCATTGGGACGCGGGGCCGGAGGAGCCGGTCAAGGTTCCGGACTGGATCCTGGCTGGCTTTGGCTGGCAGCGCGACGACGTCAAACTGGTCCAGCAGATGGCCTCCAACGGGGCCGAGCCGATCGGCTCGCTCGGCTACGACGGGCCGCTGGCGGCGCTCTCGCCCGAGCGCCAGAACCTGGCCGACTACTTCAAGGAGACGGTCGCCGTCGTCACCAACCCGGCGATCGACCGCGAGCGGGAGGTCGAGCACTTCTCGACCCGGGCGGTGTTTGGCCGTCGCCCCTCGCTCGGCGGCGCCGGCGCCGACAGCCGCTCGGTCGAGACCGCTTTCCCGGTGATTCTCGGCAACCACCACGGCAAAGCGCCCCTCTCCGACAAGGCCTACCGGCGGGTCGCGCGCGAGCACCGCACCTACCTGCTCGAGGACCTCTGGGAAGAGTTCCAGGACCGCAAGGCAGCCGCCGCCGTCGACATCTCGCTGCTCGAGTCGGAGACCACTCAGGGCGCGGTCGCGCGGATCAAGCAGGAGGCGGTGAAGAAGGTCCGCGACGGGGCGGAGCTGTTGGTGTTGACCGATCGCACCGTCTACGACGGCGAGCGGCGCTACCTTGACCCCCATCTGGCGACCTCGGCGGTCGACCAGGCGCTGAAGCAGTTGCGGGTCGAGCCCGGCGAGGAGAACCTGCGCCGTCGCTGCGGGATCGTCCTGCGCTCGGCGGCGATCCGCAACGTCCACGACGTGATGCTGGCGCTCGGCCTCGGCGCCAACGGCGTCTGCCCCTACACGATGGTCGAGGTTATCTGCGTCGAGGACTACGAGACCGACATCGGCAACCTCTGCACCGCGCTGAAAAAGGGGATCGAGAAAGTGATCTCGACGATCGGCATCCACGAGGTGCGCGGCTACGCCCGCCAGTTCTCCTCGATCGGAGTGCGCCCGGAATTGGCCGAGATCTTCCAGACCGAGGCTTTCGCCGCCTCCGATTCGGGCGGGGTCGGCTTCGCCGCGCTCGACGAGGACAGCAACGAACGCGCCCGGGCGCTGGCCGACGAAGACGCCAAACCGGCAAAGACCTTCCGCTTCTATCCCAAGGTCTACAAGGCGGCGATCGCCACCGCCAACGGCAGCGGCTCCTACGAGGAGTACTCCGAGAAAGTGCGGGAACTGGAGCGCCAGAGCCCGATCTCGATGCGCCACGCGATGGGCCTGAAGGGCGACCGTGAGCCGATCGCCGACGCCTCGACGGTCGATGCCGGCGTCGGCCACCACGACTACCCGGTCGTGATCTCCTCGATGAGCTTCGGCTCCCAGTCCGAGCCGGCCTTCCGGGCCTACGCCGAGGCGGCCAAGGCGATCAACATCCTCTGCGTCAACGGCGAGGGCGGCGAGATCCGCGACATGTACGGCAAGTACCGCAAGTGGCGCGGCCAGCAGGTCGCCTCGGGACGCTTCGGCGTCTCGGCGGAGATGATCAACTCCTCCTACGTCGCCGAGATCAAGATCGGCCAGGGGGCCAAGCCCGGCGAGGGCGGCCACCTGCCCGGCAAGAAGGTCTCCGAGAAGGTCGCCGCGGCGCGTAACGCGGCCCCCGGCACCGACCTGATCTCACCCTCCAACAACCACGACCTCTACTCGATCGAGGACCTGGCCGAGCTGATCGACGAGCTGAAGACGGTCAACCCCGACGTGCGGGTCTCAGTCAAGGTGCCGGTGGTGCCGAACATCGGCACGATTGGCCTCGGCATCGCCAAGGCGGGCGCCGACATCATCACCCTCTCCGGCTTCGAGGGCGGTACCGGCGCTGCCCGCCAGCACGCCCTGCGCCATGTTGGCCTGCCCTCCGATATCGGCACCCGCGCCGTGCACCGCGCCCTGATGGAGGCCGGCCTGCGCAACCGGGTCGAGATCTGGGCCGACGGCGGCTACCGCACCGGCCATGACATCGTCAAGCTGCACTGCCTCGGCGCCAACCGGATCGGCTTCGGCACCCTGGCGATGGTCAGCCTCGGTTGCACGATCTGCCGCGGCTGCCAGCTCGACACCTGCCACGTCGGCATCGCCACCCAGATCGAGACGACCGAGCAGGCCCAGGCGCACGGCCTGAAGAAGTTCACCCCGCAGGAGGTCGATCGCGCCGCCGACAGCTGCGCCCGCTTCTTCAAGGCGATGGGCGAGGAGGTCAAGCAGGTCGTCGCCTCGCTCGGCTACGAGCGCGCCCAGGACCTGGTCGGCCGCTACGACCTGCTCGAGCAGGTCTCCCACGCCGAGCAGATCGACCTGGCGCCGCTGATAACTCCGCTGGAGGAGTTCCTCGACCTCGAGCCGCTCGACCTGCCGGTTGCGGCCGAGGCTGAGGAGCGCGCCGAGGCGGGCCTGGTCGTCGCCCGTCCGATCCGCATGGAGGCCAAGGCCGCCTCGGCCGAGATCGCGGCGCTGGCGCCGGAAGTCTGCGCGGGCGGCACCGTGCGCAGCGAGTTCCCCCGCGCCACCGACGCCAACGACCGCGTGCTCGGCACCGAGCTCTCCGGGGCGATCGCCCGTTCCCGCATTTTCGAAGACGGTCCGGAGTCAAACGAGGACGTGCTCGCCAGCCTCGAGTTCAACGGCGGCTCGGTCGCCGGCCAGGGGCTCGGCGCCTTCAACTCATACGGCGTCTCGATCCGGGTCGAGGGCGGCGCCCAAGACGGCGTCGGCAAGACGATGCTTGGCGGCACCGTCGCCGTGCTAAAGGGCAAGGGCGCGAAGGGGAAGCGGCTGAACGGCTCGGTCGGCAAGTCCTTCGCCTACGGCGCCCAGCGCGGTCGGCTCTTCGTCCAGGGCTCGGCCGACTCGCGCTTCTGCATCCGCCTTTCCGGCGCCGACGTGGTCCTCGGCGGCGAGCCCGAAGGTGAGATCGATGACAGTCGTGGCTGCGTGGTCGATCGCGCCAATGCCAAGGGCTTCGCCTTCGAGTACATGACCTCGGGCCGGGCGGTCGTTCTCGGCGACCTCGGTCCCTGGGCTTGTGCCGGCATGACCGGCGGCCGCGTCTACGTCCGCCACAACGCCTTCGGCCTCGACCGGGCGGCGATCGAAGCGCGCCTCGGCGAGGGCGCCAAAGTGGAGCTGAAGGAAATCGACTCGGAGGGCCAGCTCGACATCGAAGAGCTGCTCGGCTACTACGCCGCGGAGCTGCGCGCGACCGGTCAGGACGAGGAGGCCGAGCGGATGGGCACGCTCGCTGCCGGCGCCCCGGAGAACTTCCTCATGGTCGTCCCGCACAAGGTGCAGGCCGACCCGTCTATCTCGACTGAGTAGGGACGGGACCGTCCCTACCTCGCCCGAGCTAGAAGGTCGGCTATCGCTCGAATCTCTCTCAGCAGGCCGTCGAGCATCTGCTCGGTGTTGGTGTGGAGACGCCACTCGGCGTACTTGCGATCCTGCTCGACCTCATCGAGGCGGCGCTCGAGCTTGGCGATGCGCTTCTCGACGCGCCGTTCTGCCTTGCCGACTCGCTTCTTGACGTAGCGGCGGGTCTCCTCGCGGATAGCGTCGAGCTCGCGCTGCAGGCCGGCGTCGCCGCTGTCCTGCTCGGCGAGCATCTCCTCGACCCCGAGGCGGACGCGCTCGATCTCCTCGTGCAGGCGGGCGCGGGCCTGCTCGGCCGCGATGGACGGGTCCTGACCGACGCTCATCGCCCGCATGCTACGGCGAGCGGTGGCGGAATTTGCGGAGATTCAACCCTCGAGCACGAAAAGGCGGTAGCGGCCGACCGTAAGCTCGTCGCCGTCGGCGAGGCTGCCCCAATCGACCAGCTCGCCGTTGACGAAGACCCCGTTGAGGCTGCGGTCGTCGAGCACCCGCAGCGACTCGTCGGGCTCGGAGACGATCAGCGCGTGCCGCCGCGAGACGCTGGGGTCGTCGAGACGGACGTCAGCGGTGACGCTGCGGCCGATCCGCGTCCAGCCATGCTCGAAGTGGAAGACGCGCATCTCGCCATCCTCCCGGCAAGCAAGCGCGCGCGCGCCGGGTGCCAGCTCCCGGCGGGCGTTCACGAGCCAGCCAGGCGCGCCGGCTTCCTCCGGCAACCCGAACTCGACGGTGGTCCCCTCGTGCTCCTGCATCGACTCGAAAATCGAGTCAAGGCGGAAATTGGAGGCGCCGCAGCGCGGGCAGTCGGGAAGCCGGTCGTTCTCCTGTAGGGCGAGCTGCGAGCCGCAGGCGAGGCAGAAATAGGTTCCCGCGCCGGGGAGGCTCCCGGTGGCGTAGCTGTCCGGAACGGTGCTGGGGGTCAGGCTGGTGGAGATAGGGGGGCTCCTTTCCGTGCCTTTCGAGGCGATCGTACCGCGACGCGCAAGCCGCTCGCAACAGCCGACTGGCAGCGCCGCCCGTGTGACGGGCGTTACCCGTCCTCGCCCCCCGCAAACATTAGAATCGCGCCCGCTCGTGGGCCCCGTCAGCGCCGAGATCGAAATGGACGTTCCGCGCCAGCGGGCCTTTGCGACGATCGCCGATCTTGCCCTGCGGCCCTCCTTCAGCGACCACTTCCTGCACGGTTTTCACCTGACCCGCATCCAGTCCCACGGAGTCGGGGCGGGGGCTCGGTTCCAGGTGGTGATGCCGCCGCGCTCGGTCTGGGAAGACACCACGATCGTCGAGTTGGAGGAGCCGCACCTGGTGGTCGAGCGGGGCCGTGGGGGTCGCGGCAACCGCATCCCGTCACACACGGTCTGGGAGGTGCTCGAGGGGGCGGGGTCGCTGATCCGGGTCCGCGTCTCGCACTGGACCGAGCCTTCGCACCCGATCGACCGGACACTGGAGGCGCTCAGTGGCGCCGCGATGCGGCAGGAGCGGGCTTGGGGCGAGGCGTTGCGTCGCCTGCGCGACCTGCTCGAGTCGGGCGGGCCGGGACCGCGACCGATCGCGGTGGCCGGCGGCAACCCGCACGCGACCGGCATCCCGTAGCCCCGCTCAATAAACTCTCGCCGCCGATGAGCCGCCGCCTCCGAACCGACCGGGCCCTGCTGCCGCTGGCCGTCCTGGCGCTTCTTCTCGCCGCCGTCGGCCTTGCCGCCTGCGGCTGGTCCGAGGACTCCAAGGAGGTGGCGGAGGGGCAGCCGGTCGAGCTCGGCGAGCTCAAGTACAACGTCGTCTTCTCGCGCTTTCTCAATCCCAATGACAACGAGGACTCCGCTTACCTCGTCGGGCAACCGAAAGCGCCCCCCGGTTCCGCCTACTTCGGCGTTTTCCTCGAAGTCCAGAACGAGAGCGAAGAGCCGCAGACCTTGGCCGACTCGTTGACGATCACCGATGCCGATCACCAGACCTTCGAGGCGCTCCCGAGCGAAAGCCTCTACGCGCTGCCCTTCGGTGGCGAAGTCGAATCGCAGGAACAGGTGCCGGTGCTCGACTCGACCCCCCAGCAGGGTCCGATCGAGGGCTCGGTCGCGATCTTCGAGCTGCCCGCTTCGGCCTCCGAGAACCGTCCGTTGACGCTCTCGATTCCCGGCCCCGAAGGCCCGGCCAAGGTCACGCTCGACCTCTAGCGGTGTCCGGCGGCTCAGAAGAGCCGCGCGCAGTCGCTCCTGGGCGCCTCCAGGTCGAGTAGGAATCGCTTGCGCTCCAGTCCCCCGGCGTAGCCGGTGAGCTTGCCGCCTTTGCCGACGACCCGATGGCAGGGGACGATCACGCTCAGCGGGTTGCGGCCGACGGCGGCGCCTACCTCGCGGGCCAGCGATGGGTCGCCGAGCGCCTCTGCCAGTTCGCCGTAAGTGCGCGTCTGGCCGTAGGCGATCCCGCCTATCAGCGCCCAGACGCGTTTCTGGAAGTCGTCCCCAGTAAGCGACGACGGCAGGCTGAAGTGGGTGAGCCTGCCGGCAAAGTACGCGCCGAGCTGTCGCTCAGCCAGCTCGAACCCGGTGTCCGACCGGGCGCCGAAGGAGGACGGGTCGGGCTTGGGCCAGTGGCCCGGGAAATACAGGCCGCTGAGGGAGCCGTCGTCGACGACGAGCGTCAGCTTGCCCAGCGGGGAATCGAGGATTTTGTGTGTCCTGGCCATGCGCTCTCGCGAATTTCGATGCGGTACGAGTAAAACGCCGTCGCCGGCGGTCGCGTGAGATTTAGAGGCCGGCGGAGAGGACCTGGGCGGCGACCGGGGCGGCGACTTCGCCGCCCGCCGCTTCGGCTTCGATCAGCAGCACGCCGACCGCCAGACGGGCCTTTTCGGCGGGGGCGAAGGCGGCGAACCAGGCGTCCTTGATCTGCTCGGGTTCCTCCTCGTTTTCCTGGCCGGGCTTTGGGCCGAGCTCGGCGGTGCCGGTCTTGCCGGCCACCTGGGCCTCGGCGATCGCGCCGGCCGTGCCGGTGCCGCCGGTGACGACGCCGATCATCAGCTCGGTCAGTTCAGCGGCGGTCCGCTTCGACATCGCCCGCACCGGCTCGGCGTCCGGCCGCAGTTTTCGGTTGAGGACGAGGGCGGTCGGCAGGCGCACGCCGCCGTTGCCGATCGTCTGGGCGACCGTCGCCATCTGCAACGGCGTGGCCAGCACTTCGCCCTGGCCGATTGCGCTGACGCCGAGGTCGAGTTCGTCGCCGATCTCGGTTGGGATCGTCGACTCGGGTGGGTCGACTGCGGCGACGATCGGGGCGGCGTAGATCGTCGGCGGCGAGTTGAAGCCGAAGCGTTCGGCGGCGGCGACGAGGTCATCGTTGCCGATCTTCGGCCCCAGCGGGGCGAAGTCGGCGTTGCAGGACTCGGCGAAGGCCTGGCGGAAAGTGCCGCCGCAGAACTCGCCGTTGGCGTTGCTGATGAAGCGGCCGCCGACGTTGACCCCGTCGACGATTTCGAATTCGTCGTCGAGCGAGACGATGCCCTTTTCCAGCGCCGCGGTGGTGGTGATCGTCTTGAAGGTGGAGCCAGGCGGCTGTGGCGCCGAGAAGGCCTGGCCGGCGAGGGCGCGGACGTCGCCGCTGCGGGCGTCCAGCACGGCGACGCCGCCGGCACGTCCGGCCAGGGCGGAGACCGCTTCCTCTTGCAGTGCCGGGTCGATCGTCGTCTTCACCGGCGCGCCCCCCTGCGGCTCGGCCTGGGAGACGATCCGGGCCGAGCTGCCTTCGTCGCTGACGGCGAGCAGCGAGCCGCCCGGCTTGCCGGCGAGGCGGGAGTTGAACGCCTGCTCGACGCCGCTGATGCCGACCGGGGTTTCCGGCGGGTAGCCGTGGCGGGCGAGGACCGGCTCTTCTTCTTCGCTCGCCATCCCGACTTCGCCGGTGACGTCGATCGCGGCGCTGCCGAGCGGGTGTTCGCGCGCTTCGGCCGGCCCTTCGGCGAGGGCGGAGCCGTCGCGGGCGAGGATCGGCGCCCGCGGCGCCAGGTCGACCCGGTTCTCGAGGTGCTCGCTCGGCTCCAGGCCGGGGAAGACGAGGCTCGGGTCCCAGGCGATGCCGCCCTCGGCGTAGGGGACCTCCAGGCTGGCCTCGACTTCGCCGAAAGCGACGGTCCCCGCCCTCATCGGCACCGGCACGACGGTCGCGCCATCGCCGTCGACGGGATCGTCCGGATCGTCGGATTCGAGCGTGCGCAGCGTCGCCACCTCGGCCGCTTCGCGGTAGGTCTCGGCGAATTCCTTTGCGTCCACCTGCCGCCGCGACGCTTCGTTCAGCTCGACGTACATGGCGCCGAAGTCATTGCGCGTCCACGCATCGGCAAAGCGCTCGGCGGCTTCCTTCTCGGGGGACCCGGGGGCGCCGGTGGAGGCGCCGACGACGAATGCAACCAGCGCGATGACCGAGAGGGGCAGGGCGCGGGTGATCAAGCGGCGCCGTCGCTCTACCGCAGTGGGCATTACGTTCACTGTGGGGAAATCTAGTGGGGCGATCAGCCGGTGCAGGGACCCGTGTCCACCGGTTCGGTGGTGTTGGCAAGGGCTGCGTTGATCACGTCGTTGGGGATGGCGAAGCCGCCCGGGGGACCGGTGGTGGTGGCGGCGAAGACGGTCGCCATCGCGCGGCCCCGGGAGTCGACCAGGGGACCGCCGGAGTTGCCGCTGCGCACGGTGCCGCGCAGGAAGGCGATCGTGCGGCGAATTGGGCCGGCGCCGTAGGAGTCCTCGCCGATCACCGAGCGGGTGTCCCCGAGGCGGGCGGGGGAGAGGGCATAAGGCCCGTTCTCCGGGTAGCCGAGCACGGCGCCATTGCTGCCGCGCGGGGGGGAGGGGGCGAGTGGTAGGACCGGCAGCTCGGCGTCGACATGCAACAGGGCGAGATCGTTGCGCGGGTCGTAGTGGACCGCCGTCGCCGCCAGGGTGGCGCCGTCGCGAGTGGTGACGGTGGTGTCGCTCTCGCCGGCGACGACGTGGGCGTTGGTGGCGACGGTGCGAGGCGCGACGACCCAGCCCGACCCCTCGACGCCGAGGCCGCAGGCGGTGCCGAGCACGCGCACCACGGAGCGGCCGGCGCGCTGCACGTCGACGTCGGCGGCGATTGCCGCGTCGGGCGGGGCCACCGGGGTCGTCGGCCCGCTGAGCGAGGGCGCCGGGTCGACCCGGCTGAGCGCGTTCAGCACCGGCCCCGAGGGCGGCAGGACGCGGTTGAGGCCGCCGAGGATCAACGAGCGCTGCACGTCGCCCCGAAGCTGCGCGGTCCCGGGCGCGTGCAGGGCGACGGCGCCGAGGACCCAGGCGATGCCGAGGGCGACCGCGGCGATCAAGCCGGCGCCGCCCGCCCCGTCGGCGAGGTGCAGGGCACGGCCGCGAACCAGGCGGGTGCGAAGGCCCAGGGCGAGGCTCTCCAGCGTTACCGCGACCAGCGCCCCGCCAAGCAGCGCCCCGAGGGCGGCGAAGAGCGGCGCGTAGGGCGACTTCGCCCCCTCGCTCAGGAGCAGCGGGCCGAGGCGGCTGCCGAGCAGCGCCCCGGTGCCGAAGCCGAGCAGCGTCAGGGCGCCGACGATCAGTCCTTGCCTGTAGCCCCAGAGGGCGAAGGCGATGGTGAAGGCGACTATCGCCCAGTCGAGAACGGTCACGGCCCGTAGCTTACGTTCAGTAAGCTGGATTCCCGTGGAGGCGAGGTCCACCACAGATCAGCCCCCCGGGGTCTGCCCCCATTTCCACGCCGCGATCGAGCTGATCGGCAAGCGCTGGACCGGGGCGATCGTCTGCGCCCTGACCGAGGGGCCGCTGCGCTTCGGCGAGCTGGCGCGGGCGGTGCCGGGGCTCTCCGACAGGCTGCTCTCGCGGCGCCTGCGCGAGCTGGAGGAGGAAGGGCTGGTCGAGCGCGAGGTCGAAGCGGGCTCGCCGGTCCGGGTCAGGTACTCACTCACCGAAGCGGGCGCCGGCCTGCGCCCGGCGATCGTCGAGCTGCGCACCTGGGCCCGCGACTGGAAGCGGGCTGGATGACGCGCGTCCCCGGCCGAGTAGGTGGATAGCCTCGGATTCGTGGAGTTGCCTGGACCGTTTGCGGTTGGCCGATACGCGCGCAAGCTGGAGGAGGAAATGCGGCGGCGTGCTCGTGTGTCGCTGATAGGTGAGATCACCGGGCTCAGTCGGAGCAAAGCCCAGGCCTACTTCGAGTTGCGGGACGCGGAGGGGGCGGTGCCTGGTGCGATTTGGCTGAACGATCTCGAGAAGCTCGAGTTGCCTGCCGGGGGCCTTCGAGATGGCGCCGAAGTGGTGATCGGCGGAGGTCCCGAGTACTACCCCGGCAGCCCGCAGTCATCGCCCGGCTTTCGCTTCCGTGCGACCCACGTGCGCCTCGCCGGCGAGGGCGACCTGCTGGCCCGCCTCGAGGCGCTGCGCAAGCAGCTCCGCGCCGAGGGCCTTTTCGAGCTACAGAAGCAGCTGGCGAGGCCCGCCTTGCCGAGGACGATTGGGGTGGTGACGGCGGAGTCGGGCGCCGCCCGGCGCGACCTGCTCGCCGGCCTTCAGCGGCGCGGCTGGGCCGGCACTGTCGTCTGGGGGTTCGCGCCGGTCCAGGATCGCCGGGCGGCGCCGGCGATCGCCGCGGCGATCAAGGGCCTGGCGGCCCGGCCCGAGGTCGAAGCGATTGTCGTGACCAGGGGCGGCGGTAGCCTCGCCGACCTCTGGGCCTTCTGCGATGAGACGCTCTGCCGCAGCGTGGCGCTGCTGCGGGTGCCGGTGATCAGCGCCGTCGGGCACGAGCGCGACGCGACCCTGGTCGACGACGTCGCCGCGGTCGCCTGCTCGACGCCGACCCATGCCGCCGAGGCGGTCGTGCCGCTCGAATGCGCCGAGGCCCGGCGCAGTCTCGGCCGTTGCCTGGCGATGCTGCGGCGCAGCGGTGAGGGCGCGGTCGGCATACGCACCCGGCACCTCGTCGCCCTGGCGCGCGGCCCCGGGCGGGCGCTGCGGCGCGAGCGCGCTGCCCTCAACCAACGCACGCGGGAGATGCGCGCCGCCTCCGAGCGCGGCGTCGGCGAGCGCCGGGCCTTTCAGCGGCGCCTCGCCACGGTCGTGCTCGAGCGCGCGGCGCGGCGTGCCGCCGGGCCCGAAGACCGCAGCCGTCGCGAGGCGCTGCGTCGGGCTGAGGTCGCCTTTCGTGCTCACGACCCCGAGCGCACGCTGGAGCGCGGCTACGCCCTCGCCGAGGACGGCGACGGCGAGCCGGTGATCAGCGCCGCGGCGGCGCTTGTCGCTGGTCGCGTCAGACTGCGCTTCGCCGACGGCCGCGTCGGGGCTAGGATCGATCATCCTGACGCCGACCCGCCCGCGGCGGACGCGGGAGGGAGTGAGCAAGATCTCCGGTGATCATGAGTGCGAACGAGCGAGAGCAGAGCACGCGGGCGGAACCTGATTCCTACGAGGCCGCCGTCGAACGACTCGAGCAGATCATCGACCGGCTCGACTCCGGCCAGGCCGGCCTGCGCGAGACCCTTGAGCTCTGTCGCGAGGGCCGCGCCCTGGTCGAGTACTGCAGCGGCGAGCTCGACGCGGTCAGCGCCGGCCTGCAGGAGCTGCGCCTCGACGAGCTGACGGCGAAGCTCGAGGGCGCCTGACCGGCGCATATCGGCGTCCTTGATCGCTCGCGTGCAGAGCACACCACGCGACCCCCGCCGAAGGCGGGGTGCGAGCGTCAGCGCGAGTTTCCTTGGTCTGCTTGGTCAGGCGCCCTCGAACCCCGAGCAGAGGCGCCCGAGGGCGGGGCAGCCTTCGCAGAGGGCCCGGTTACGGCGTTGCGGTGGCGCGGGCGGGAAATCGCCGGCGGCGATGCGCTCGATCGTCGCCGCCAACCGCTCGCGACCGGTCTCCATCTCAGCCTGGCCGAGCGTGGCGATCGCCGGCTCCTCGGGTCGTTCGAGGAAGGCGTAGGCGACCTCGACCTCACTCACATCCAGGGCCTTGGCGACGGCGAGGGCGTAGATGTCGCGCTGGGTCTCGTAGTGGCGGGCGCGCTCGGCCGGCCCGGCGCCGTCCAGCCGGTCGGTCTTGTAGTCGACGACCAGCGGCGCCTCGCCGGCGCGCTCGACCAGCAGGTCGATCGAGCCGCGCACGACGGTGCCGGCGACGTCGAGCAGGAGCGGCACCTCGGCGCGGCTTGGCGCCCCGGCCGCAAGGACGCGCTCGCGCAGGAGCGGCGAGAGCAGCCAGGCGCGGACCGGGTCGAGCAGGTCTTCGACCGCTTCCGCGTCGTCGACCTCGAGGCCGGCGGCGAGCGCGTGGCGGCGCACCAGCTCCTCCCCCGGCTCTTGCCACTCGTGCGCCTGGCTCCACTGCAGTAGCGAGTGGACGACGGCTCCCCGTGCCGCGGGAGCCGCCTTGGCGGAGTTGGAGTCGCCGAGCCCGAGGACGCGCTCCATGTAGAAGCGGTAGGCGCACTCATCGAAGGCGCCGATCGCGGTGTAGGAGAGGGGGCGGTTGGGGACTGCCGGCGGATGGCGCGTGACCAGCGGTGGCGGGCCTTCGACGATTGCTTCCATGGCCTCTGGCTCCTCCCGGCGCTGCCGCAGCTCCGCTGCGCGCTCGGGCGAGGCGAGATTGACGCGGACGGCCACCTGGACCGGCGCGAAGCGCGCCTCCAGTCCGGGACGTGGCTCGGGGGGCGGCACGGTGAGGCTGGAATCTCGCTCGCGATCGAGGTCGAATGCCGTGGCGATCCGCTCGACCACCGCCGTCCGCAGCGTCGTCTCGCTCGCCGGCTCTGGCCGCACGACGCCACTCAGCAGCAGCCGCTCGCGCGCCCGCGTCGCCGCGACGTGGAACAGCCGCAGCTCCTCTTCGGCATCGCGCCGCTGTCCCTCCTCGCGCAGCTCGTCGTAGGCGTAGAGGTTGATCGAGGCGGCGCCGAGGCGGCGAAGCTGTATCCCCACCCGCTGCGCCTGCCCGTCGCGACCGACCGAGAGCAGTCGCGTTACCGAGCCGGCCAGCAGGCTGCGGGCGAGGTCGGGGACGGCGACGACGTCGAACTCGAGTCCCTTGGCGCTGTGCACGGTCATGATCCGCACGCCGTCGTGACCCTCCAGCGCGGTCGCCGCCTGGGAGTCGGCGTCGGCCTCCGAGCGGGCGGCGAGGAAGTCGAGCAGGCCGCGCAGGTCGCGGCCCTCACGCGCCTCGAACTCGCTCGCGAGCCGCATCAGCTTGCGCACGTTGGCGAAGCGGGCCTCGCCGGACGGCCGCATCAGGACCGCCAAGTCGTAGCCGGTCGCGGTGACAGCAGCGTCGATCAGCCCCGCCAGCGGCAGCCGCGGCGCCCGTCCTCGTAGCTCTGCAAGTTGCGTGACGAAGCGCTCCAGCAGGGACCCCTCCTGCGCTGGGATCCGCTCCAGCGCCTCCGGGCTCTCCAGCTCGGCCTCCTTGCGGCCGGCCAGATGCTCCAGCGCCGGCCAGAGGTGGCGCCGGTGCCCCGCCGCAGCACGCAGTAGCCAGAGCGTGTCCGGGGCGGCGCCGCAGGCCGGCGAGGCGAGCGCCCCCAACAGCGCCTGGTCGTCGAGCGGGTTGGCGATCGTCGCCAGCAGCGCGCAGACATCGGCGACCTGTTGCTGGGACCAGTAGCCGCGCCCGCCGACGACGTAGGGGCGCAGGCCGGCGCGTTCGAGCGAGTCCTCGTAGGCGTCGAGGTTGGCGAAGGCGCGCAGCAGGACGACCATCCGCCCGCGCTCGATGCCGGTGTCGAGGAGCTCACGCAGCCGCGCCGCCAGGAAGCGCGCCTCGGCCAGGGCGCTCGGCGCGGTGCGGGCGTCGACCGCCGGCTCGAGGTCGATTCCCTCGCCGTCCCAGCCCTCGCGGTTCGTCAGCAGCAACTCAACCCGCGACTCCTCGCCCGCCGCCCCGCCGACCGGCAGGGTGCCGACCCGCAACGGCCGGTAGGCCTCGCCGAGCAGGCGCTCGCCGATCGCGTTGACCGCGCCCACCAGCTCCGGCCGCGAGCGGAAGTTGCCGCTCAAGGCCAGCGCCCGCGAGCCGGTATCGGCCTCGATCGCCGCCCGCTGCTCGCGGAAGACGTCGAGGTCGGCGTGGCGGAAGCCGTAGATCGATTGCAGCTCATCGCCCACCGCCATCAGCTCGCAGCCGGGGCCTTGCAGGGCTTCGATCAGCCGCAGCTGCAGCCGGTTGGTGTCCTGAAACTCGTCGAGGAGGATGTGGGAGAAGCGGGCGCGGTAGGCGCCGCCGAGCTCGCTCCCCTCGAGCAGGCGGACGGCGAGGACCTGGAGGTCCTCGAAGTCGAGCCCCGCCCGCAGCTCCTTGGCCGCGGCGAAGCGGGCCGAGAAGAGCTCGAGCAGCTCAGCGACGTGCCGGTAGGCTTCGCCGCCCTCGCCCGCCTCGGCGGTGCGTGCGACCGCCGCGTCGATCGCCTCGCGGTAGGCAGCCAGGCCCTTCGCCTTGCTGCCGGTCCGCAAGGCCGCCAGCTCGTCGAGGCCGGGGCGCTCTGCGTTCGCCGCCAGCGTCTCCGCTGCCCGCTCGAGCAACTCGCGCGCCGAGTTGGCCGGCTTCCACTCCGTCAGGGCTTCGCTCGCCACCGCCGCGGCGCGATCGAGGGCGGCCTCGACCTGCGGCGTGGGCGGCTCCGGCAGGCGCGGCGAAGTGACCCCGCGGCTGCGCAGCTCGGCGTGGGCACCGGCAACGATCGCCCGCAGGCCGGCGATGCCAAAGGCCGCCAAGGTGCGTTCGCGGGCCTCCTCCTCAGCCGCAAGGAACTCCTCCAGCGCCCGGTCGAAGGCCTCGCTCGCGATCCGTGCCGTCTCGGCGGCGTCGAGGACCCGGAAGCCGGGGTCGATCCCGGCGGCCACCGGGTGGCCGGCCAACAGGCGGTTGCAGAAGCCGTGGATCGTCGTCACCCAGGCGCCCCCCAGCTCCGCCAGGAGGCCGGCGGCCCGCTCGGAGCCGGCCGCCGCCCTCTCCTCCAGCTCGGCTCGGATCCGCTCACGCAGCTCCGCCGCGGCGCGATCGGTGAAGGTGAAGGCGAGCACCGCGTCCGGCGCGATGCCGTCCTCGCAGACGAGCCGGCAGTAGCGCGCGACCATCGTCCCCGTCTTTCCCGTGCCGGCCCCGGCCTCGACCAGGATGCGGCGCCCGGAGGCGGCGACCGCCGCCCGCTGCTCGGAGGTCGGGGCGCGCTCGTTCACGTTTCCTCGCCTTCCTCCTCGCGCGGCTCGACCGGGGCGCGGTCGCGGCGGCAGATCGGCGCGAAGTCGCAGAAGGGCGGGCAGACGCCGTGCCCGCGCAGCCCGGGCCGGGGGCCGGGGTCGCGGCGGACGTCGCCGCGGCGCATGCGGGCGACGATCTCGCCGGCCCGGCGGCGGGCGTCACCGAGCATCTCCTCGAACCCCTCGCGGTCGACGACGTCGGTGCGGGCAAGGCCGTAGCCGCTCAGCTCGGGCAGCGCCTCGTCCAAGACCGCGCCGCGGGGTCGTCGCGCCGAGGTACCGCGCAGCGGGTGGTAGAGGCCGCCGACCGGCTCCGCGCCCCACAGCTCCGCGACTGCGATCAGGTAGAGCTGGAGCTGCAGCTTCGCCTCCTCCTCCAGCTTCTCGCGGGCGGTCACCTTGCCGGAGAGCTTGTAGTCGATGACCAGGGCCCGGCCGCGGGCGTCGCGGTCGACCCGGTCGATCGCCCCGTGCAGGGCCCAGCCGTCGACCTCCAGTGCCGACCGCTCGCTGTCCTCCTCCCCGCCGAACCTCGCCTCCAGCAGCCACGGCTCGAAGCCGCCCCCGGGCCGGCCCGCCTCCTCGGCGAGGAAGCGCTCCAGCAGCCCTTCCACCCGGCGGACGATCGCCCGCTCGGCGGGGTGCGTGCCGAGCTCGCGGGCCGCGGCCTCCGCGGCCAGCAGTTTGCGGCCGCGCTCGATCCAGGCTCGCAGTGAAGCCGGCCGCGGCAGCGTCTCGCCGCCGGGACGCTCCACGTAGAGGCGCTCGAGGACCGCGTGCATGAGGCCGCCCTGGACCAGCGGGTCGGGGACGGGGTCGAGCGGCTGGGGATCGAGCTCGTGCGAGACGAACCAGCGATAGGAGCAGAGGTCGAAGCCCTCCAGAGTCGTGCCGCCGTAGGCCGGCACCGAGGCCAGCGCGTCGATCACCGCCGGATTGGCGAGCGGACCAGGGGCCCTGGTCGCCTTCTCGGCGGCCTTTGCCGTCGCGAGGCGGGTGCCGACCCGCTCTGTCACGCTGGCGGGCAGTGCTGCCGCGGCGAGGAGAGCGTCGCTCATCGCCGGGCCACGGGCCGCGACCGCCCGCGCCAGCTCGTCCTCGGAGGGCGCTTCGGCGACGCGGTGGGTGACGCGGGCCAGGTCGCGAGCCCGGGTCAGGCCCGCCTCCAGCGCGTCCTGGGGCTCGCCGGCCGCCGGCTCGAGCAGCCGCAGGACGTCGTCGAGCAGCGGCGAGCGTGCCTCGGCGGCGCCGTTCTCGTCGCTATCGCGCCAGGAGAGAAAGAGGTGGCGTCGCGGCAGCGCCAGGCAGGCGTGGAAGAGGTAGCGCTCCTCGGCATCGCTCTCGCGGCGCGGCTGCAGGCCGAGCGAGTCGCGCTGCCCCTCTGAGAGAAAGGGATCGCCGCTGCGGTCGCGGCGCGGGAACTCGCCGTCCTGCAGGGAGGCGATGAAGACATGGTCAAAGCGGGCAGCACGCAGCCGGTAGGGGCTGGCGATCCGCACCCGGCCCTCGACCGGCCCGCTCCAGACACGCAGCCAGAGCTGTTCGATCGTCGTCGCCAGCACCGCCGGCGCCGGCACCAGCTCGACCGGGTTGAGCAGGTCCGCCAGGGCAGAGGAGATCGCCGCTCCGGCGCGCAGCTCGAGGCCGTCGCCTTGCCCTGGCGGCGGGCCGTCCGTCTCCCCGCGCAGCGGCCGCGCGGCCATCGTCGCGGCGAGTTGTGCCACCGTCGCCGCCAGTGCCGCCGGATCGGCCGCCGCCTCGCGGATTCGCGCCACGTCACGCGGGGGCTCCTCGTAGCGCTCCTCCCACAGCTCGAGCGCAGCGGCGGCGCTCTGGAGCCGCCGTCTGCGGACCGCTCGTTCGAACCAGTCGATGCGGCCGGGGGAGAGGCCCGAGAGGCCTCGCAGGTAGCGCAGAAAATCGCCGACACCCCCTTCGCCGAGGGTCGCCGCAAGCAGCGCCAGGAGCGTCCCGCCGATCGCGGTGCTCGCCACCGGCACCTCGGCCTCGAGTGCGGCCGCGACGCCGTAGGCCTCGAGCGCCGAAGCGATCTCCGGCCCGCGTCGCTCTGGATCCCGCAAGACGATCGCGATCTCGGCCGGGTCGGCCCCGGCGGCGATCAGCTTCGCCACCTCGACCCCGATCGACTCGGCCTCCCCCTGCGCCCCGGCTGAGCGCAGCACCGCCAGCGAGCTGTCCGCGGGCCGCCGTTCCGTCTCGCCGGCACCGTAGCCGCGCTCGATGTGGAAAAGCAGGGGGGAGGGGGTGTTGCCGGGGTCGGCCTCGGTCGCGATCTCCTCCGCCGGCCTCGTCTCGCGCAACGCCCCTAGCAGCGAAGCGCGCGCGGCGAGCGCCGCGTTGCCCTCCTCGTAGGAGAGCGCGACCGTCACCTCGGTTGCCGCCGCGAGCAGGCGGATCAGCTCGAGCTGCCGGGGGGTGAGGTCGTCGAGGCCGTAGAGGAAGACGGGCCGGTGCCAGAAGCCGCCGGGGTCGCGCAGCAGGCTGACGGCCTGCGTCGCGACGCCGTGCGAGTCGCCGCGGCCGAGCCGCGCCAGCACCGCGACGTAGCCGGCGAAGAGGGTCGTGACGTCGCCAAGGTAGGCAGAGCCCTCGAGCGTGGCCGCAGCGGCCTCGACGTCGGTCGGCTCGCGCCCGGCGCCCTGCATCTCGTCGAGCAAGCGCGCGAAGGCGGGCGCGAAGCCGGGCCGGGCAGTCGAGCGGCGCAGCGGGCCGAGCCGATCGCGGCGCTCGGCGATCGCCAGCGAGACCGCGCGCTGGCGCTGGGCGGGCGTTAGGACAGCGGCCGGAGGAGCGCCCCCGGCGGTTGCCACCTGGGTGAAGAGGCCGCCGAAAGTCATCACCGTGCCGCCCAGGGCGGCGCCCCCCTCGCACAGCTCGCGCTCGAAGGAGTAGACGTCGTCGACCGTCGGCACGACGAGGATCGGGTCGCGATCCAGGGCAGCGGAAAAGCGCCGGCGGATCAGGCCGCGACGGCCGGAGTTGGGGGGTCCGTGGACGAGGGTCAGCGGCATGGCGGCAAGCGATCCAGCTTAGGTCGGCGTCCGGCGTGCCCTCTAAATTGAACCTGCGAATGGCCCTCTGCTTCGTAGACCCAGCCGACGCGATCCGGGCGATCTCCGACTCCATCGGCCGCGAGGCGCGCCGGCAGCTGCTCGGCGAGGCGGTGCGATCCTGGGTCGACGAGATCCCCGACAGCGAGCTCGAGGTCCACTACGCGAAAGCGCTCTCCGAGCTAGACGAGCACGACCTCTCGATGCTCGCCGCCTGGCACGGCTCGCTCGAGGTTGGCCAGCCGGTGCCCAACCGCGACTTCCTGATGGGCGCCTTCGGCTCGCTCGGCGAGAACCGCCGCGAGGCGCTCAAGCTGGCGGCCGGCTTTCGTGGCGAGGAGGCCGTTGACGCCGGCGTCACCGAGGACGACGCCCTCGAACTCGTCCTCACCATGCTCTCGCCGCCGCGGCTGATGGAGCTGGCCGTCGAGGCCGTCGAGCTCTACGTCTGGGACCGCGCCGGCTCCGAGAACTAGTAGTAGGCGCGCCCGCGGCCGCATGGGCCGGCAGACGCCGAATTTCACCAATCAGCACTCAAAAAATCCGTTATTGTCGAATTGATTCGCCGGATGGGTACCGGCTGAAACCGACAGCGCGGGAGAGAGAAGCTATGACGATTTCGCACGCTGGCCAGTTCGAGCGTGACCCGGAGGCGCAAACCACGACGGCGCTCAGCGCCGCGGCGACAGGAGTCGAGACCGGGCCCCGGCGACGTCGCTAGACCACTGGGCGTAGTAGCGGCCGGGGAAGTGCCCCGGCCATGAGCCATCCCGAGGCCGAGTGGGAGGACCGGCGCGAAAGGACGCGCGCCGGCATCGCCGACCGGGCGAAGCGCACCGAAGCGGAAATCGAGGACCGCAGACGGCGCACCGAAGCGGAAATGCGCAGTCTCGAAGCGGACAGCAGGACCACCCAGCGCGAAAGGACGTTCTTCATGTGGGTGACCGCCTTCGGCGTCGCCCTGACCGTGGGGCTGACCGCACTCGGCGTCGGCCGGTCCGACCCGACCTACTTCTTCGGCCCGGGCCCGGGCCTGCTGCTCGCCGCCGGCGGTGCCCTCCGCTTGCGCTCGCTTGCATCTCGCCCCCACGTAAAGGGGAAGGGTGCGGCGAGGAATGGTGAGCCGCCGGAACCCGGCCGCTAGAGGGCGCCGAGCGCTTCGCGGATCTCGGCGATCGCCTGCTCGTTGTCGCGGAAATGGACTGCGGCGATGCCGGCCCTTTCCGCCCCTTCGCAGTTGACCTGGACGTCGTCGACGAACAGGCAGCGCTCGGGGGCGATGCCGATGCGCTCCAGGGTCAGCGCATAGATCCGCGATTCGGGCTTGCGGCAGCCGACGAAGCCGGAGTCGACGACGGTCTCGAAGATCTCGTCGACCGGCAGCATCGAGCGCCACAGCGGCTCCCACTCGCGCACGTTGTTGGTCAGCATCCCCATCCGATAGCCCGTTGCCTTCAGCTCGCGCATCAGCTCGATCATCGCCGGGTTGGGCTCGAGTGCCTCGAAGTAGATCTCTTTGAAGCGGTGCATCTCCGGCCGGTGGCCGAGCAGTGGCTCGAGGCTGTCGGTGAGCTGCGCAAGGAAGGCCTCCTCGCTGATTTCGCCACGCTCCATCTCGAACAGCGGGTTCTCGCCGTTGGCCTCGGTCGCCGCCTGCATGCCCTTACCGAGCACCTCGGTGGTGATCCCGGTCTTGTCCTGGAACGCCATGAACGACTGCAACAGCGGCGTCGTCAGCACCCCGCCGAAGTCGCTGATGACCGCCTCGATCGCGCCGTCGCGATCAGCCATCGGCGCGCTGGACCTCGTAGTGGCCGAGGCCGTCGCGGCCCTCCAGCGACCAGCGGAAGAAGGCGACGTCGGCGCGCAGGCCGTCGCGATCGAGCCTGGCGGCGCTGATCAGCGTGCCGGCGCCGCGCAGGGGTTGGCCCTCCTCGTCCTCAAGCCAGAGCTCGAGGGTCGCCCGCCGCTGCACCCCGTCCTCGCCGTACTCGGTCGAGAGCAGGACCTCGGAGGCCTCGACCGGGGCGCCGTCGGCGCCGCAGAGGACCGCCGCCACCGTCTCTTCGCCGTGCCCCACCGCCCCAGCGGGCCGCACAGCGCTCAGCGCCAGCAACCCTCCGTCGGAGAAGACGATGCCGATCGACCGTCGCCGAATGTCGTCCTGGGCGCTCACTCGGCCCGCCAGCCTAGTCGAGAGCCAGCGGACCATCGGCCGCGACTGGCGCCTTTCTCACCCTGTGGGTGAACAAGGCGCCACGCTAGGCTGTTGCCATGTCCGAGAACCAGACCGAAACGCTCACCGAGGATGATGTCCTCGAGGCCCTCGAGGAGGTCATCGACCCCGAGCTGGGCCTCGACTTTGTCTCACTGGGCCTTGTCTACGACGTCGAAATAGATGACGAGGACGTCTACGTCACCTTCACGCTGACGACCCCCGCCTGCCCAATCGGCCCCCAGGTCTCCGAGCAGATGAAGGAGTTCGTCGGCGACCTCCCCGGCGTATCCGCCGTCCACCCGAAGATGGTCTTCGACCCCCCCTGGAGCCCCGAGATGATGTCCGAGGACGCCAAGTTCGCCCTCGGCTTCTGAGCAGAGATTGCGGGGCCATACGGGCGCAGCGTGCCGATCATCGACTTTCGGGATTGAAGCACCGCTCGGACGGCCGTCAACCCGCTCGGGTCGGGCGCGAACCACTGCCCTACGCGGCGCTGGTTAGCGGCTAGGTCGAGCGATGATCTCGTGGCCGTCCAGATAACGATTGCGAGCGGCCGGCTTCTCCGCGATCTATGCAGCGAGCTTGTAGCTACTCGCCGTGCCTGCTGCGTGGAACTCAGTCACCCACTCGCGCGGGACGAAGGTCGGGCGGTCCTGCTTGCGCCGGATGTGTTCGGCGAGCCACAGGAGGCCGATGACGACCGCAAGGACTGGCCCGGACGCGGTTGGAGGACGAGCAACGACATCGGAGCCGTCCGGGAAGACGATGGCAATCGGTCTGCGCTTCTCAATCGCCCGAGACACCGACACCGAAGCGTCGGGCGAATCGGCCGGGATCAGCACGGTCCCGTCCGGATAGCGCTCGTCGCTGGTGGGATCGACAGCGATTTCGCTCAGGAGGTCGAAGGCGGCATCGGTGCCGGGCGTGTTTTTGCTGCGAGCTAGCTTCTCCATGATCCGATTATCGCTTTCCAGTGCGCTTTCAGGTGGTCGATTGCTGCCGGAATGGCCTCAGTCGTCAAACCTTCGTGGAACGCGGATTCGGGTTGCTTTCCGCCGTTCCGAGTGTAGCGGTGCATGTGATGGGTGCCCAGATGGTTGTCGTAGACGCGGACGGTTTGCCAGACGCCATCCTCGAAGAGAAGCAGGACGACCGAGTAGCGCTCGATTGGCCTCCCGGACTGGCTGAACCGGATGAGAACCTCCTTCGTAATCTCGATATCTATTGTCCGCTCATAGGGCACGGCGGACAGCCTCACAAGTGAGGCGGACAGCGATCACGATTAGGGTTCCAAGCTGGCCTTTGCTTCCGCTGCGGGTCGAGGCTTTCGAAGGGACTCAGGTGTGCCTCATGAGTCGGCTGGGTGCTTCGGCCCCCGAGAAAAGCCGCTGCGCCCGCTCCAGCGACCTAGTCATCGTTGCTGTTGGCCTGCTAGTGGCGCTCGCAACCTTCGAGCTGGTGAAAGCCATCGTCGAAAACTTGATCATGCCGATCATCTTCACGCTCTTTGGGCAATCCGAATTCCCATATCTCAGCTTCTCGATTGGCGACGCCGAATTCGCCTATGGCTTCGTCATCAGCGCCGCCCTTGCTTTCGTCATTGCCTGCTTGCTCGTGATTCCGCTGTGGAAGGCCCATCGACGGTACGACTGCGAATCGGGAACGCGCGACTGTCCCGAATGCCTCACGCCAATCCCCAGCGCAGCAAAACGCTGTCCGGAATGCACCGCCGTCGTAACGCCTGACACCGCCTGACCTCCGGGGGACCGTCCCCACCGCTGTCCCCAGGGGTGTCAAAAGTTGCCCATTTGCAGGGCCGTTACGTCTAGCTTTCCCGGAGATGATGTCCGAGGACGCCAAGTTCGCCCTCGGCTTCTGACTAGCCAGTAGGACGGGCCGAGGTCCGACCCACGGAACTTTCCTCCGAGATAGGGCGGCTTCGCTCGGTGGGCTCAGCGCGGTAGCTGGGGATCGTCGTGGTCTATCTCCTCGGCGGTGGCGTCGAAGTCGTAGTCGCGGCGCTGGGATTCGGTGGTGCGCCGTGGCGGCGTGCCCATGCCGACGACGATGAAGCGGCGGGCGAAGTAGGCGCTCGAGAGTCGGCGGACGATCGCCCGGGTCGGCGGGATGAGGAGGATCAGGCCGAAGACGTCGGTGACGAAGCCCGGGGTCAGCAGCAGCGTGCCGCCGATCGCGATCATCAGGCCGTCGGCGACCTCGCGGGCGGGGAAGCGGTGCTCGGCCAGGGCTTCGTTGAAGCGGCGCCAGGCGCCGCGCCCCTGATGGCGCAGCAGCAGCGAGCCGAGCAGCGCGTCCGCCAGCAGCAGGGCCAGCGTCGGCAGCACCCCGATCGCCTGGCCGACCTGGATGATCACGTACAGCTCGACGATCGGGACGACGATGAAGAGGATGACGAGAAGGGCCACTGCTCAGGCCGGCGTCGCGGCTGCGTCGGCGGCCTGCTCCAGCTCCTCCAGCGAGCGCTCGAGGCCGCGGGCGACGATTTCGACGTCCTCCATCGCATCGTAGTCGGCCAAGAGGCCGAAGCAGATACGGCCGTTGTAGCTCATGATCGCTATCGCCATAGCGTGGTTCTGGGGCAGGAAGGCGACCGGGAAGACCTCTTCCAGCTCGCGGCCGAGGACGTAGAGCGGCATCTGCGGGCCGGGCACGTTGGTGACAATTAAGTTGAAGAGGCGGGTGGAGAAGTTGATCCGCGCCGCCTGCGCCAGCAGGGTTGGCGGGGCGAAGTCGTTGAAGCGGGCGATCACCTCGGCGCCGAGCGCCTGTTTGGAGCGCTTCAGGCCCTCCATCTGCTCGGAGACGACGCGCAGGCGCCGCACCGGGTCCTCGACGTAGACCGGTAGCGGCCCCCGCATCGCCGCCAGTTTGTTGCCCAGTTCGCCGCGTTCGTCGGCGGCGCGGATTGAGACCGGCACCAACGCCCGCAGCTCGAGTCCCTCGGTGCGAAGGCTGCGCTCATGCAGCCATTCGCGCAGGGCGCCGGTGACGACGGCGAGGACGACGTCGTTGACGGTGCCGCCGAGGGTGTCCTTGATCCGTTTGAAGGTCGCCAGCTCCGAGCGCGCCCAGGTGAAGCGGCGGTGCGGTCCGATCGGCTGGTTGAGCGGCACGTCGGGCGCCGGGTTGGCAAAGGCACCGACCACCTCGCTCAGGCCCTCCAGAGCCTCGACGACGCGACGCGCCGCGGTCTCGGGGTGGCGCGCCGCCGCCAGCGCCCGCTCGGCGAGCTTGACCGGTGCCGTGACGGCGTCGCCGGCGCCGCGGGCGATCAGCTGGCCCGTGGTGGGCGCCGCGTGTGGCTCCCAGCCGTCTTCGACCGGCGCCGGCTCTGGCACCGGCTCGAGGTCGAACAGGACGGTGCCGATGTCCACCCCGGCGATCCCGTCGACCGCGGCGTGGTGCGTCTTGGTCAGCAGCGCGAAGCGGTCGCGCTCCAGCCCCTGCACCAGCCACATCTCCCAGAGTGGCTTGGAGCGGTCGAGCTGCTGTGAGAAGACGCGCGCGGCGAGCCGTTTGAGCTGCGCCTCGCCGCCCGGCTCGGGCAGCGCCGTGTGGCGGATGTGGTAGCTGAGATTGAAGTTGACGTCGTCGGCCCACAGCGGTCGTCCGGCCTCCAGCGGCGGCACGACCAGCCGCTGGCGGAAGCGCGGCACCTTGTCGAGGCGCCCGCGCACGTGCTCGACCAGGTCGACGTAGCGCGGAGGCGGCCCCTCGAAGATGAGGATGCCGCCGATGTGCATGTGGCTCGAGGAGCTCTCGTTGGTGAGGAACGAGGCGTCGACGGCGGTCAGCCGCTCGAGATGGTGGCCACTGGTCTGCTCCATCCTTCAAGGCTAGCTGCGTCTGTACCCTGATGACGATGGCTTCACCTGCAACCGCGGCCCCGCAGCGGGTCTTGCTCGCGGCGCCGCGCGGCTACTGCGCCGGCGTCGACCGCGCAGTCGAGACGGTCGAACGCGCCCTCGACCTGCATGGCGCGCCGGTCTACGTGCGCAAGGAGATCGTCCACAACAAGCACGTGGTCGAAGAGCTCTCCAAGCGCGGGGCGATCTTCGTCGATCAGGAGACCGAGGTGCCGGAGGGCGAGATGGTCGTCTTCTCCGCCCACGGCGTCGCCCCGGCAGTGCACGAGAACGCTGCCGCCAGGCGACTGCGGACGATCGACGCCACTTGCCCGTTGGTGACCAAGGTCCACGTCGAGGCGCGCCGCTTCGCCGAGGACGGCTACACGATCGTGATGATCGGCCACGAGGGCCACGAGGAGGTCGAAGGGACGATGGGCGAGGCGCCCGGCAGCATCGTCCTCGTGCAGACCGCCGCGGAGGTCGCCGAGCTCGAGGTGCCGGACCCAGAGCGGCTCGCCTTCATCACCCAGACGACCCTTTCGGTCGACGAGACGACCGAAATCATCACCGCCCTGCGGGCGCGCTTCCCGGCGATCGTCAGCCCCAAGTCCGATGACATCTGTTACGCGACGACCAATCGTCAGATCGCCGTCAAGCAGCTCGCCCGCGAATGCGAACTGGTCCTGGTGATCGGTTCGACCAACTCGTCCAACTCCAACCGCCTGGTCGAGGTCGCGCGCGAGCATGGTGCCGAATCGCACCTGATCGACAACCACACCCAGGTGCGCGAGGAGTGGCTGGAGGGGGTCGAGACGGTCGGGATCACGTCGGGTGCCAGCGCGCCAGAGGAGCTGGTCGAGGCCCTGGTCGCCTTCTTCCGCGAGCGGGGAGCCGACGACATCTCCGAGCTGCGGACGGTCCACGAGGACGTGCGCTTCATGCTCCCCAAGGAGATTCGCCAAAAGCTCGCGGCTGCTAATTGATATAGCTGTCAGCTAAGAGCTGCATTAATTAACTCATTAATGCAGCGATAAGGCTAATAGCTCGATAATCGATATCGTTAACTCCTACATTAAGAGCTAGCTATATCGATCATCGTGTTCTTAGCGTTATCTCGAGACTTAGACGCGAAAGCCGCGGAATTCCTCAGTCGCCTGGGCGAGGTGGAATTTACGACCGGCGCCCCCCAATCAGTAATCGTGACTGAGGACGACGTCGTTCCCGTGCACGTGGAGCTGGTTGACGCCAGTGCCATCGATGAGCGTTTAGATCGGACCGTCAATGGCAAGCAGCTCTTCTTGCTCGTCAACGCGGTCTTGGACGACGAAACTGCGGCGAAACTGGAGGATGCCGGAATTGGCTATATCGCAGCCGACGGCCGCCGCTGGCTGCGGAACTGGGAACGCACTCAGCGGGTGAGCCGGCAGGTGTCCGCAATTCGGCGGAGCTTGCGAGCCCCCAGCGTCCGGCTTGCCCAGCTTCTCGCCGATTATCCCCTGGGGACTTGGACGGAGCGCCGGCTGGCCGAGCGCGCTCATACGACCCAGGCGACCGCCCATAGGCTGCTGGCAAGGATCGAATCCGAGGGCCTGATCGAGCGCGAGGGGCGCGGTCGTGGTACGACGCGCTGCGTTCGCGATGTAAGGGGAGTCCGAGCCTGGCTCGCCCGTAATGCCCGTCCCGGATCCGTCGTAAGCCTTTCGTGTTTCGTTCCGGACCCTTTTGCGCCTGCACAGACCGTCGGCCGCAAACTGGCGCTGACCGGCGCCGTAGCCGCTGAAAAACTGGGTCTTCCGGTTCTCACTCACTCGAGCCTGCCGATCATGCGGGTGAGCGTTCAGGCTGATGAACTGGAGGATGTCCCGGAGGCACTCGGGGGTTTTCGAACTGAGGCAGGACCGAACCTCCTGCTGGTCGCCGATCCCGATCGGCTCGCCTTCGTCGACGCACGCTCCGTCGGTGGATTGCTCATGGCACCGCCAAGTCGGATGATGCTCGATCTCTATCTCGAGCCTCGCGGCGAGGCAGCCGTCGACGTATTCCTCGCTCTCTGGGGCGAGGGGGCCTTCGGAGCATGACGGCCCCCATCCACACGCCAAACCGTCTTCTCGTGGAGGCCGCGAGCCTGCTCTACATGATCGGCGGAATGCGGCCACAGCATCTCGTCGTCGTCGGCGGCCTGGTGCCTCCGCTGCTGGTTCCCGGCGCCTCGACGGCGCATATCGGCAGTGCCGATGTCGACCTCTCGCTGTCCGTGGCCATTACCCGTGGGAGGACCGCCGAGTACTACCGGTCGCTCGAAAAGATCATCGAGCCGTATTTCGAGCTGGTCGAGGGCGGCTTCCGCTGGAAAAAGAAGGACGGCGTCCAGGGCTTGCCGCTCCTGGTCGATTTCCTCGGGCCTGAGATTGAGGCCACCGCTCTCGAGGACGGGACGCTGGGCTTAGAGGATCAGACTGCGGCGGCCAACACGGGCCGTAGGCTGAGGCCTTTCCCTTTGGCGTCTGGCGCTCTCGTAGATGAAGACGCGATGGCATCGACGATCGAGGTCGAGTCGCTCGTCTACAAACCTGGCGTTCGTGCCGAGGTGGATCTGAAGCACGCCGGGCCTGTCGGGTTCCTGGCTTCCAAGGCCGACGCTCTGGACCGACGCGACGATCCCAAGGACGGCTATGACGTCTCCTGGTGGTGCATCCAGGCGGCTCCCACGTTTGACCAGGTGGCTCGGCTGGTGACCGACCGCCCTGCCTTCAAGGACGAGTACTTCCCGCAAAGCGTGGCGATACTGCAAAAGGCCTTCAAGTCGCCGGAGCACCCGGGGCCAAGCGGCTATGCACGCGAAACGAACCCGAGGCTGGGACCCGGCGACGATGCCTACGAGCAGGATCGCAACACTGCCTATCGTGCGGTCTCAGAGGTCGTGCGTTTGCTCCATCGTGACCTCTGGTCATAGGTTGCGCCGGTTCGGACGCTGCAGAGGCATCACGGGATGCCCGCGGCGAAGCTGACGGACCAGATTCGGAGGCCGGGGCTGGGGTGGAGGGTCAGTTGGTGCTGCTGGTGACGGGGATGCTCCACGAGGGTGTAGAGAGCCGGGCCATCGATCTCGACTGAGCTGGCGGTGCCGTCCAGGTCGATCGCCAGGTGGCCGCTGCCCTCGACGGTGGCGAAGGCGCCGCCGGCTTCGTAGGGGGCCTCGAGGCGCTCGCCGTTCTCGCCGGCGGTCCAGGGGCGCTCCCACGAGCCGCTGGGAAAGAGCTCGGGCGTGGGCGGCATGACCTTGGCACCCGGGGCGTCGGTGGGGCGAAGGGGCGCCATCGGGTCGGGGAGTGCGCGGAGGGCGTCGGACTCACGCAGCTCCGCCTGGATCGCTTCCTCAGTGGCCGCGTATTCGCCCTCGCCGAAGTGGAACCAGGCGAGGGCGCCACCCGTCTTCCAGAGGAAGAGGCTGGGCCAGCCCTCGCAGCCGTAGGCATGCCAGAGGCGGCGGTCGGCGTCGATCGCCACGGGGAACTCGATGCCGAGGCGCGCGAGGCCCGCCGCCACAGCCTCGCGCTCGGCGCCGAAGGGGAAGCGCGGCGCCTGTACGCCGAGCGTCGTCAGGCCGTGCGCGCGGTAGCGGCTCGCCCACTCGGCGACGTAGGGGAGAGTCCGCACGCTGTTGAGCTGGGCGAAGTCGAGGAAGTGGACAAGGACCGGCCCGGCGGCCGTCGTCACCGGCATCGAGCGCGGTGCCTCTCCCACCCACTCGATTCCCTCCGGCAGGTTGGGGGCGGCGATGTTGTCGCGTTCGGGACGCATCGACGGCGGAGGACGTTATCCTGAGCCGCCCCGTGACCGGCGACCCCAAGGAGGCACTCGTGAGCGACGACGTCTGGCAGAGGATCGAGGAGGCACGCGACCGCTGGAACGTGCTCGCGCATCCCTTCTACCAGCGCTGGTCCGCCGGGGAGCTGAGCCGCGAGGAGCTGGCGTTCTACTCCGGCCAGTACCGCCACGCGACCGTCGCCGTCGCCGCGCTCAGCGCCGCCGTCGTCGAGTCCGCCCCCGCGGCCGAGCGCGCCGAGCTGCGTCGCCACGCTGCCGAGGAGGAGGCTCATATCGGCCTCTGGGATGGCTTCGTCGAGGCCGTCGGCGGCGACTCCGCAGCGGCCCCCACCGCCGAGACCGCGCGCTGCGTCGAATCCTGGACCGCAGACGACGGCCGCCTCGCCCAGCTCGTCCGCCTCTACGCGATCGAGAGCGGCCAGCCGGCGATCTCGCGGACCAAGCGCGAGGGCCTCGCCGAGCACTACGGCATCGGCGATTGCGCCGGCAACGAGTACTTCCGCCTGCACGAGAAGGCCGACGTCGAGCACGCCGCCGAGGGCCGCTCGCTGATCGAGGCGCACCTGGCGGGCGCCGACCCCGACGCCCTGGTCGCCGCCGCCGAGTCCGCCTTCGAGGCGAACTGGCGGTTGCTCGACGGCTGCCTCGCCGCAGCCTGAGCATGTCGCGCTCTCTTTAGGTCGCCTTAGGGGGCTGCGCTAGCGTGTCGCTGCGATGATCGAGGTTCTCGTAGCGGCGGTACCGCTGCTCCTTCTGCTCGGCTCGCTGCTGCTCGGTTTTTACCCGGGCTGCGAGGCGATTGTGCGCCTGGTGGAGCGGATCGAGTCACGCCGCTCTCGGGGTGCAGCCACGGCGCGCCAGCAGCGCCCGGCGCCACCGCGCTCGCGCGCCCCGCGTGGCGGCTTGCTGATCGCCTTCGGCCACGCCCAGCGCCCGCCGCCCCTCGCCGCCTGACCCGAGCGAAGGACCGCGGCCGGCAGGCTGCGGCAAGCCGGCGTGGGTGCACCCGCGCCCCAAGCAAAGGAGCGAGCGATGAGTTCGAATGCGATGCGTGCCCTGGCGGGCATAGCGGTGGTGGTCGTGGCGGTCGTCCTGTTGGTCGTGTTGCAGAGCGGCAGCGACGACTCCAGCAAGACGACCAAGGGCTTGACGACGATCGTCATCAAGAACGGCAAGCCGGTGGGCGGGATAGCCCAGCTCACCTACAACAAGGGAGAAGAGGTTCGCTTCAAGGTCGACTCCGACGTCAGCGACGAGGTCCACATGCACGGCTACGACATCATGAAGGACGTCGAGGCCGGCGGCTCGGTCAGCTTCGACTTCCCGGCGACGATCGAAGGCGTCTTCGAGGCAGAGCTGGAGGGCCGCAAGGAGCAGATCCTCGAACTGACCGTTAATCCGTGAGCTGGCTGCCGGTCGCCCACGCGCTGGTCGCCCGCAAAGACCTGGCGATCCCCACCTGGCTCTTCGCCTGGGGAGCGTCGATCGTCCTGATCGCCTCCTTCTTCGCGCTCTCGATCGCCTGGCGCAAGCCTCGCTTCGAGCAGGAAGGTTGGCGACCGCTTCGCGCCGGCCTCTCGCGGGCGCTGCTGGGCCCGCCTGTCCAGGCGCTGTGCGGGGCGATCGGCATCTTCCTTCTCGGCCTGGCGATCTACGCCGGGCTGGACGGAACCGAAGCCCCCGACCGCAACTTCACCCTCACCTTCCTCTACGTGACGGCGTGGCTCGGCTTTCCGCTGTTAAGCGTCCTGCTGGGCGACGTCTTCCGCCCCTTCAACCCGTGGCGGGCGGTGGGGCGGCTGACCGGGGCGGCCTTCACCACGCTGGCGGGGCAGCGGCCGGCCCACCTGCGTTACCCCGAGCGGCTCGGTCGCTGGCCGGCGGCGATCGGCCTGATCGCGGTCGTCTGGCTGGAGATCGTCTACGGCTCCAGCGGCGGCGTCGCGGTCGGCCTCTCGCCGCAGTCGGCGGCGACGGCGGCCGTCGTCTACAGCGGCTACACGCTGGCGATGATGGCCCTCTTCGGGACCGAGCGATGGTGCCAGACCGGCGAGGTCTTCTCGGTCTACTTCGGCATGTTTGCCCGCCTCGGCTCGTTCGGGGTGAAGGGCGGCCGCCTCGGCATCCGCCGCCCTCTCTCGGCGGCGACGAGCTGGGCCACCGTGCCCGGCTCGGCCGCAGTGGTGATCGCCTCGATCGCCACCACCAGCTTCGACGGCGCCCAGGAGGGCGCCTTCAAGGGCGCCCTCGAAAGCACCTTTGAACGATTCAGCGACTGGGGCCTCGGCCTCACCACGGCCCTGCGCCTCACCGACACCCTCTGGATACTGCTGATCTTCGCCGGCGTCGCCGCCGTCTACCTGATCGGCGTGCGCGGGATGTCCAGCGTGGGCGGGGCGCCGTCCTTCGCCAAACTGCGCGACGGCTTCGCCCACACGCTGATCCCGATCGCCTTCGCCTACCTCGTCGCCCACTACTTCAGCCTCTTCGTCTTCCAGGAGCAGGCGCAGTTCACCTACTTGCTCTCTGATCCGCTGGGAACCGGCACCACCGACCTTTTCGGCACCGCCTCCAGCGGCATCGACTTCCAGGTGCTCAGCTCGAATGCGATCTGGTACGTCCAGGTCGGCGCTTTGGTGGTCGGCCACGTCGTCGGCCTCACCCTTGCCCACGACCGCGCCACTGCCTGGTGGGGGGACTACCGCCAGGCGGCCCGCTCGCAGTACTGGATGCTGGCGGTGATGGTCGCCTTCACCTGCTTCGGCCTCTACCTGCTCTCGGTGGCAAACGGTTGAACCCGGACCTTGCGGCGTAATCCTCACCAGTCGGCTCTGTATTTATGTTCGCGAAAGCGGGTAGTGGTTGACTGCTCAAAGAGGTAGCGAATCGGAGCGTCTCTCCTCTCCCATGAGGTGGGGCCGCCGGCACACTCAGCCACAGCCGGCGGCCCCATCTTGAGCCGAAGGTCAGCGCCGACGGGCTGCGCAGCGCGCCGGAGGAAGGCGGTCTAGAGGATCTCGGCGAGGCGGCGTTCGAGCGCCGCGGAGACCTCTTCGCGGACCGGGCCCTCGGCCAGCCGTTCGACCAGCGCCTCGAGGAAGCCCTCGATGACGAGCTGCTTCGCCGCCGCAGGGTCGAGGCCGCGCGAGGTCAGGTAGAAGAGCTGCTCGCGGTCGATCTGGGCGATCGCCGCGGCGTGGGTGCAACGGACGTCGTCGGCCTCGATCTCGAGGCCGGGGATCGCGTCGGCGTGGGCCTCGGGCGAGAGCAGCAGGTTGCGGCTCTCCTGGAAGGCGTCGGTCCCCTGGGCGCCGGGGTCGACCCGGATCATCCCGCGCCAGACGGCGGTGGCGCCGGCGGCGAGCACGCCACGGAAGGCCAGGTCGGAGAACGTGTTCGGCGCCGCGTGCTCCTGGGTGGTGTCGTAGTCGAGGTGTTGTCCTGGGCCGCCGGCGTAGCCGCCGGTCACCCGCGCCTCGGAGCCGGCACCGGCGAGGTTGGTCTCCATCCGCACCTTGCCGCGGGCCGATCCGAAGCCGAGCGCCGTCCAGTCGAGGCGTCCATCCCGCTCCACCTGGGCGCGCTGGGTGGCGAAGATCCAGGCCCGCTCGGAAATATCCTGGGTGCTGACGTAGCGCAGGGTCGCCGCCTGGCCGACGTGAAGCTCGACCACAGAATTGAGCAGCGCGTCGGTTTCGTCGCCGGCCGAGGAGCAGTGCTCCCAGACCTCCGCCTCAGCGCCCTCCTCCAGTACGACCAGGGTCCGCCAGGCGAGCGCGGCGCCGTCCTCGTCGAGCGGCAGCTCGACCCGCACCGGCTCGGCCAGCCTCACCCCGCGCGGCACGTGAACCAGCACACCCTCGCGCCAGCCCGCCTCGTTGCGGGCGACGAACGGGTCCTCAGCCGGGACTAGCGCACCGAGCCATTCGCGAAGCAGCCCCTCGTGGGACTCGAGCGCCGCGGCGAGCGGCAGGACCGTGGCGCCCTCCGCGCCCTCGATCGACGGCGCCGGGGTCGCCTCCGCGTAGGAGTCAATGTCCAGCGAGCCGAGGTCGGTGAATTCCCAGCCCTTCGCCTTCTGGTCGGGCAGTGGCAGGCTCTGCGCGAGAGAGGCGCCCCGCTGGCGCCTCTCCGAAAGCCAGGTGGGTTCGGTCGCCAGCTCAGCCAATCGAGCCCTCCATCTGCAACTCGATCAAGCGGTTGAGCTCGACCGCGTACTCCATCGGCAGCTCCTTGGTCACCGGCTCGATGAAGCCGTTGACGATCATCTTCGAGGCCTCCTCCTCGTCGAGCCCGTGGCTCTGTAGGTAGAAGACCTGCTCGTCGCCGATTTTCGAGACCGTCGCCTCGTGGCCGACGTCGGCGTCGTTCTCGCCGATGCGGATCGTCGGGTAGGTGTCCGAGCGCGAGTCCTCGTCTAGCAACAGTGCGTCGCAGACCACCTTGGAGCGCGATTCGCTTGCCCCGTCGGCGACCTCGAGCAGGCCGCGGTAGGTGCTGCGGCCGCCGTCTTTGGAGATCGACTTGGAGAAGATCGAGGACGAGGTACGCGGCGCGGCGTGGATGATCTTGCCGCCGGCATCCTGGTGCTGGCCCGCCCCGGCGAAGGCAATCGAGAGGATCTCGCCGTGTGCTTCGGGCCCCAGCAGGTAGATCGAGGGGTACTTCATCGTCAGCTTCGAGCCGAGGTTGCAGTCGACCCACTCCATCGTCGCCTTCTCCTGCGCGACGGCCCGCTTGGTGACCAGGTTGTAGACGTTCTGCGACCAGTTCTGAACGGTCGTGTAGCGGACACGGGAGCTGGGCTTGGCCATGATCTCGACCACCGCGGAGTGCAGCGAGTCGGTCGAGTAGACCGGGGCGGTGCAGCCCTCGATGTAGTGGACGTCGGCGCCCTCCTCGGCGATGATCAAGGTCCGCTCGAACTGGCCCATGTTCTCGGTGTTGATGCGGAAGTAAGCCTGCAGCGGCATCTCGACCTTGACCCCGGCGGGCACGTAGACGAAGGAGCCGCCCGACCAGACGGCCGAGTTGAGCGCCGCCAGTTTGTTGTCGTTGGGGGGGATGATCGTCGCCCAGTACTCGCGCACGAGGTCCTCGTGCTCGCGCAGCGCCGTGTCCATGTCGGTGAAGATCACGCCCTGGGCCTCGAGCTTCTCGTTGACCTGGTGGTAGACGACCTCGGACTCGTACTGGGCGCCCACCCCGGAGAGGAATTTGCGCTCCGCCTCGGGGATGCCGAGCCGGTCGAAGGTGTTTTTTATGTCGTCCGGGACCTCGCTCCAGTCGCGGCTGTTCTTGTCGGAGGCGCGGACGAAGTAATGGATGTCTTCGAAGTCGATCTGGCCGAGATTGCCACCCCAGGTCGGAGTCGGGCGCGCTTCGAAGTGCTCCAGCGCCTTCAGCCGGAAGTCGCGCATCCACTGCGGCTCGTCCTTGTACTCGGAGATCGATTCGACGACCTCGCGCGAGAGGCCCTTGGGGGCTTTGTAGGCGTAGCCGGTCTCGGGATCGTGGAAGCCGAACTTCTCCTTGTAGTCGGCGTTGATGCCGGCAAGCTCTCTTTTCTCTGCGACTGCCTCGGGAGTTGCCATGGTCAGACCTCCAAAACGATGGTGTCGTCCACGACGGTCGTCGCGAACGTCCGCACCGGAGCATAGGCGGGGAGGGTCTTCGGCCTGCCGCTGGCCAGATCGAAGAGCGAGCCGTGACGGGGGCACTCGACCGTGCAGGCGGCGGCGTCGAACTCGCCCTCGGCGAGCGGGCCGTCGTCGTGCGAGCAGCGATCCTCGATCGCGTACACGGCCCCGTCGCAGTTGAAGACGCCGATCTTGGTGCCGTCGTGCTCGACCAAGCGCATCTGGCCGGGCGCAAGCTCGGCGAGCGAGCAGACGGAGATCTGGGTTCCAGCGGTGTCGGTCAAGAGGGAGTTCCTTCTGCACGCGCTCCCCGCGCGTGCTCGTGCGGGTTGAGACTTAATCCTACTTCCAAAGTCGGATTTTAACGACAGAGCCGGATCGGCCCGGCGTCGTAACAGATGCTTGACCACCGCCAGGCGGGTAGTGGGAGGATCGGGCAGACAACTTTCTAGGAGAGGAAACGAAGATGAGCGAGAGAACGAGTTACGAGCCGGGGACCCCGTGCTGGATCGATCTCGGCACTCCCGACCAGGACGCCGCCGCGAAGTTCTACGGCGGCCTCTTCGGCTGGAGGGTCGAGGAGGACGAGAACGCGGAGCAGACCGGTGGCTACAGGGTGGCGATGCTTGGAGACAAGGCGATCGGCGGCGTGATGAAACTGATGCAGGAGGGTCAGCCGCCCGCCTGGTCGACCTACGTCGCGGTCGATGACGTCGACGCCGCGGTGGAGAGGGCGAAGGGGGCGGGCGGCAGCGTGATCGCCGAGCCGATGGACGTCCTCGACTACGGGCGGATGGCGTTTCTCGCCGATCCGACCGGTGCGGTGTTCGGCCTCTGGAAGGCCGGTAAGAACGTCGGCGCAGGCTTGGTCAACGAGCCCGGGGCGCTGAGCTGGAACGAGCTCAACACCCGCGACCCCGAGGCCGCCAAGGCCTTCTACGGCTCTGTCTTCGGTTGGACCTTCGAGGACAACGAGATGGGGGAGATCGGCACCTACACCAGTCTCAATCTCGGCGACGACATGGTCGGCGGCATGCTGAACATGGCCGAGCGCGGGGTCCCCGCGGAGATCCCGTCCCACTGGCTGGTCTACTTCGCGGTCGAGGACGCCGACGCGACGATCGCCCAGGCCAAAGAAGCCGGCGGCAACGTGATGGTCGAGCCGATGGACACGCCGGCGGGGCGGCTGGCGATCCTCACCGACCCCTTCGGTGCCGCCTTTGCGGTGATCGCACTTAGCGAGGACGCAAAAGCAAGCGCCTCCTGAAGACGTCCCTGGCGCGTTATTCACCTATAGCGTGATTAACGCGCCAGAAGCTAGATAGCGTCGAGGTCGGCGGCCGCTTCGCTCGGGTCGCCGGCTTCGCCCTCGTCCTCCCAGTCGGCGGGCTCGCCGAGGCCGGCGCTCTTGACCACCTTGAGGCCGAGCATCGCGCACTTCATCCGCGTCGCCGAGATCTCGATCCCGAGCAGGTCGAGGACGAACTCTTTCGGCAGCCGCAGCAGCTCCTCGCGGCTCTTGCCGAGGAGCTCGTCGGTCAGGAGCGAGGTCGCCGCGGTCGAGATCGCGCAGCCCTGCCCCTCGAAGGCAATCTCGGCCACCCGTCCCTCCTCGTCGAGCCGCATAGTCACGTGCTGCTCGTCGCCGCAGAACGGGTTGGTGTCGTCGAACTCCAGGTCCGGCTTCTCCAGCCGCCCAAAGTTGTGCGGCCGCTTGTAGTGCTCGAGTATCTGCTCGCGGTAGAGCTCGTCCATCAGAGGCCGAAGACCTTGCGGGCATCGTGGAGGCCCTCTAGGAGGCGGTCGATCTCCTCCTCGGTGGTGTAGACGCCGAAGCTGGCGCGGGCGGTGGCGGCGATGCCGAGGCGGTCCATCAGCGGCTGGGCGCAGTGGTGGCCGGCGCGGACGGCGACGCCGTGGCGGTCGAGGATCTCGGAGACGTCGTGGGCGTGGACCCCCTCCAGCTCGAAGGAGACCGGGCCGAGCCGCTCGGGGTCGCGGGGTGGGCCGAAGATACGCAGGCCGGGGACCTCGGCGAGGCGCGCCAGCGTGTAGTCGGCGATCGCGCGCTCGTGATCGCGCACGGCGTCCATCCCGAGGCCGTCGAGCCAGCGCAGTGCCGAGGCCATGCCGATCGCCTGCGCGATCGCCGGGGTGCCGGCCTCGAAGCGGGCGGGCGGGTCGGCGTAGGTCGTCCCTTGCTTGGTCACCTTGCGGATCATCGAGCCGCCGCCGAGGAAGGGCGGCATCTCGCGCAGCAGCTCGAGCCGCGCCCAGAGGGCGCCGATCCCCGTCGGCGCGTAGAGCTTGTGGCCGGTGACGGCGTAGAAGTCGGCCCCCAACCCGGCGACGTCGAGCGGCAGCTTCGGCGCCCCCTGGGCGCCGTCGACCAGCACCAGCGCCCCCGCCTCGTGGGCGAGGCGGGCGATTTCGGCGATCGGGTTCTCCGTGCCAAGCACGTTGGAGACGTGGGCGACGGCGACGAGCTTCGGGCCGCGGTCGAGCAGCTTGGCGAAAGCCTTCATGTCGAGCAGCCCTTCGTCGGTCACCGGCACCCAGTCGATCTCGGCCCCGACCCGCTCGGCCAGCTGTTGCCAGGGGACGACGTTCGAGTGATGCTCCATCTCGGTGAGGACGATGCGGTCGCCCGCGCCGACGTTGGCATCGCCCCAGGCGCGCGCCACCAGGTTGATCGCCTCGGTCGCGTTGCGGACGAAGACCACCTCGCGCCGGTCGGCGGCGCCGAGGTGGTCGGCGACCGTCGCCCGCGCCCCCTCGTAGGCCGCGGTCGCCTCGGCCGAGAGCGTGTGCGAGCCGCGGTGGACGTTGGAGTGGTGGTCGCGCTCGTAGCGGTCGACCGCCTGGATCGAGGCCAGCACCCGCTGCGCGCTGGCGCCGCTGTCGAGGTAGGCGACTGGCCGCCCGTGGACTTCGCGCTGCAACGCCGGGAAGGCGGCGCGGACCTTCTCGATCGGGAAGGCCGACGTCGCGGGCGTGGTCGTCGTCGGCTCCATCGTCACGAGGCTAGGCGGCGGCGCCAGCCTCTACCTCCTCGCGAATCCAGCCGTAGCCCTTCTCCTCCAGCTGGCCGACCAGCTCCGGGCCGCCCTCTTTGACGATGCGACCCTCGAACATGACGTGAACCGAGTCCGGCTTGACCATGTGCAGGATGCGCTGGTAGTGGGTGATGATCAGGACGCCCATATCCGGCCCCGAGAACTTGTTGACGCCCTCGGCGACGACCCGCAGGGCGTCGATATCGAGGCCTGAGTCGGTCTCATCGAGGACGGCGAGCTCCGGCCGCAGCAGCGCCAGCTGGAGCAGCTCCATCCGCTTCTTCTCACCGCCGGAGAAGCCGTCGTTGAGGTAGCGGCTGGAGAAGTCTTTGGGGATGTTTGCGAGGTCCATCGCCTCCTGGGCGACCTTGGCGAACTCTTTGATCTTGATCTCGCCTTCGCCACGCGCCTCGCGGCGGGCGTTGAGGATCATCCGCAGGTACTTGCTGACCGAGACGCCGGGGATCGCCACCGGATACTGGAAGGCCATGAAGAGGCCGGCGCGCGAGCGCTCGTCGGGGTCGGCCTCGGTGATGTCCTCGCCCTTGAAGACGATCGAGCCCTCGGTCACCTCGAACGAAGGATGGCCCATGATCGCGTTCGCCAGGGTCGACTTGCCCGATCCGTTCGGCCCCATCAGCGCGTGCACCCTGCCCTTCGAGACCTCGAGGTCGAGGCCGCGGAGGATCTCCTTGCCCTCGGCGCTCACGTGCAGGTTGCGAATCTCCAGCTCAGCCATCGGTCTCCATTCGTTTCGTTGGGTTGAAGCTCAGGCGGCGCTGCCGAGCGCTTCGGCGGGCGCGCTGACACCCTGTTTGCCGCCGGCAAACTCGACCAGCTCGGCCAGGGTCGTGCCGGCGAGCGCCTTGGTGACGCCGCCCTGGACCCGCGTCCAGAGCAGCTTCGTCGCGCAGGCGCCGTCGCCGTCGCTCTCGTGCGAGCAGAGGACCTTGCCCTCGGGGGTCTCGTGGAAGCACTCCATCGGCGCGATCTGCCCTTCGAGTGCCTCGACCACAGCGTCGAGCGTGATCTCCTCGGCCGGCTTGGCCAGCGTGTAGCCACCGTGCGCGCCCCGCGTCGAGCTGACCAAGTCTGCCTTGCGCAGGCGGGCCACGAGGTGCTCGAGGTAGGAGAGCGGCAGCCGCTCCGCCTCGGCGACGGCGCTTAGCGAGATCGGCGTCGAGCCGGGCTGGCGGCCCAGCTCGACCATCAGGCGCACGCCGTACTCCGCTTTCGTTGAGAACAGCACGCCCTAAATCCTACTGAAGGGGTCGGTTATGCGGATGCGGCTTCGGGCGCTTGCTCGCGCCCGAGCTCCACGTGGGCGCGGCTGTCGCTGCTGCGGATCAGCACCAGGGTCAATACGAAACCGAGCAGGGCAATGCCGGCACCGCCGAGGAAGGCCGCCTGGAAGCCGTCGGTCAGCCCCGCGGTGAGGCCGCTGCCGCCGGCGAGAGCGTCTTCGGTCCTCGAGGTCGCGATCGTCGAGAGGACCGCCAGGCCGAGCGCCCCGCCGATCTGCTGCGAAGTGTTGATCAGCCCGCTGGCCAGCCCAGCCTGGTTCTCCTCGACCCCCGAGACGGCGGCGATCGTCGTCGTCACGAAGGCGAACCCAAGGCCCGCGGCGGCCAGCAGCGAAGGGCCGAGGATGTCCGTCGTGAAGCCGCCGCCGACCGAGACGCGGCTGAACCAGAGCAGGCCGGCGACGATGAACAGCAGGCCCGCGGCCAGCACCGGCTTGTAGCCGACTTTGGTGACCAGCTGCGAGGCGATCGCCGCGGTGGCCATGATCACCAGTGCCAGGGGCAGGTAGGAGAGGCCAGCGTGGATCGCGCTGTAGCCGAGCACCTGCTGCATGTAGAGGGAGATGAAGAAGAACATCGAGAAGAGCGAGGCGCCGACCAGCAGGCCGACGACGTTGGCGCCGGTCAGCGTCCGCAGGCGGAAGATCGAGAAGGGCACCAGCGGCCGAGTCGCGCGCAGCTCGATCGCCACGAAGGCGGCCAGCAGCACGAGCGAGGCGGCGATCAGGCTCAGCGTCTGGGTCGAGCCCCAACCGGCGCTGTTTGCGTCGACCAGCGCGTAGACGAGGACCGAGAGGGCGGCGGTGACGGTCACCGCACCGGCGACGTCGAAGGCCCGCGTCTGCGCCTCGGCGCGGCTTTCGGCGATCAGGCCGGGGGAGAGGGCGAAGGCGATCAGGCTGACCGGGACGTTGACCCAGAGCACCCACTCCCAGCCGAGGCCGTCGGTGAGCACCCCGCCCAGCAGCACCCCGGCAGCGCCGCCGGACCCGGCGACCGCGCCCCAGACCCCGAGCGCCTTGTTGCGGTCGGAGCCGTCGGCGAAGGTCGTCGTCACGATCGAAAGCGCTGCCGGCGAGATGATCGCCGCGCCCAGGCCCTGCGCCGCCCGGGCGGCGATCAGCTGCCCCTCGGTCGCCGCGAAGCCGGCCGCCAGCGAGGCGATCGCGACCAGCATCAGGCCGGCCATGAAGACGCGCCGCCGCCCGAGCAGGTCGGCGGTGCGGCCGCCGAGCAGAAGGAAGCCGCCGAAGGTGAGCACGTAGGCGTTGACCACCCAGGGCAGGTTCTCTTGCGAGAAGTCGAGCGCCCGGCCGATCGTCGGCAGGGCGACGTTGACGATCGAGGCGTCGAGCACGACGACGAACTGCGCCGAGCAGAGCAGGATCAGCGCCAGCCAGCGCTTCTCGCGGAAGTCCTGGGGGCTTGCCATCTACCGGTTTCAGTCAAGCAGACCGGCCAGCTTGCCTCAGGGCTCGATCAGGCCGCGGCGGATCGCGTAGCGGACCAGCTCGACCCGGTCGCGCATGCCGAGCTTGCGCATCGCGTTCGCGCGATGGTTCTCGACCGTCTTCTCGGAGAGGTGCAAAAGCGCCGCGATCTCACGCGTCGTGTGCGCCTCGGCGACCAGCTTGACGATCTCCTCCTCGCGCGGGGTCAGCTCCTCCTCGCCCGCCGAGCCGCGCTCGAGCACGTCCCTGATCAACGAGCGTTGAGCCTCCGGGGTGAGGAACGGCTCGCCCCGCTGCACCGCCCGGATCGCCGCCAGCAGGTCGGTGTCGGCCTGCGCCTTCAGCACGTAGCCCGAGGCGCCGGCTTTGAGCGCCTCGAACAGGTAGCGCTCGTCGTCGTGCATCGAGAGGATCAAGACCGCGACCCCGGGCGCCTGCTCGCGAATCTCGCGCGTCGCCTGTAGGCCGGTCAGCTTCGGCATCTTGACGTCGAGGATCGCCAGGTCTGGCCGCTCGCGGATCGCCAGCTCGCGCGCTTCGGCTCCGTCCGCTGCCTCGGCAACGACCTCGATGTCGGGCTGGCGCTCGAGCAGCAACCGCAGGCCCGAGCGGACGATTCCGTGGTCGTCGGCGATCAGTACCCGCACGGACATCAGGCTAGATGGGACGCCTGGCCGGCACGCTCGGGGACGGCGAGGCGCACGCTGGTGCCATGTCCCGGACGGGACTCGATCGTCAGCCGGCCGCCGACCAGGAGCGCCCGCTCGCGCATCCCGCCGATGCCCAGGCCGCGCTCGGACTGCTCGAAGGCGAAGCCGCGGCCGTCGTCGGCGACGTCCAGCTCGACGCCCTGGGGCGAGCGGGTCAGCGTTAGCTCCACCCGGGCCGCACCGCTGTGGCGGGAGGCGTTGGTCAGCGCCTCCTGGGCCACCCGGTAGACGACCAGCTGCACGTCATCGTCGAGGTCGCCGAAGTCGCCCTGCTCGCGATGCGTCGCCTCGATCCCAGTCTCGCTGAGCTGATCCACCTGGCCGCCGATCGCCGCGACGAGGCCGAGGTCGTCGAGGGCGGTGGGGCGGAGCTGGCGGGCCAGCGAGAGCAGCTCGCGCATCGCCCGGTTGGCGAGCGTCTTGGTGTCGGCGATCTCCGGCTTCAGCTCGGGCGGCGCCTCTTCGCGTACCGCCTCAAGCCGCAGCAGCAGTCCGGTCAGCGACTGGTTGACCTCGTCGTGGAGGTCGCGGGCGACCCGTGCACGCTCCTGCTCCTGGGCGCGCAGGGCGGCGCTGCCGGCCCGCAGCCGCTCCGCCTCCAGGCGGCGCAGCATGCGCAGGAAGGCCAGCTCCAGGCGCGCCACCTCCTCGCTCTCGGCGACGCCGTCGATCGACTCCGGCCGCACCGGCCCGGGGCTGCCGAGGTCTACCTTCTCCATCTCCTCGATCAGCGTCTCCAGCGGCGCCCAGCGGCGCCGCGACTTGAACAGCGCGACGGCGAGGCAGGCGGCGGCAAGCGCCAGCGCGACGGCGATCGCGACCATCATCCGGTTCTCTTCGATGGCATGCCGTCAGCCTAGAGGCGCCTGGGTGGCCGACGGAGCGGTTTAGGGGTTGGCCCCTATGGTCGCGGCGAGCGACGCTCGCAATACTTTTCGCAGGCAATCCGACCAAGGAGCTGGAAGCGCATGACCACGACCAAGCAGTCCACCTTCGGCGCCACCCTGCGCACCACCATCCTGCTGGCCTCGCTGTCCGGCCTCCTGGTCGTGATCGGCGCCCTGATCGGCGGTCCCAGCACCGCCGGCCTCTTTCTCGCGATCGCCCTGCTGATCAACCTCGGCTCATACTTCTTCAGCGACAAGCTGGCGCTGAAGATGAGCGGCGCGCAGCCGATCGAGGAGTCTGAGGCGCCGCGGCTCTACCAGATCGTGCGCGAACTGACGACGCGGGCGGGCCTGCCGATGCCGCGCCTCTACATGATCCCGCAGGAGCAGCCGAACGCGTTCGCCACCGGACGCAACCCCAAGCATGCGGCGGTCGCCGTGACCCAGGGGATCACCAAGCTGCTCTCCGAGGACGAGCTGCGCGGCGTCCTCGCCCACGAGCTGGCCCACGTCCAGCACCGCGACATCCTGATCCAGTCGGTCGCCTCGGCGATCGGTGCTGCGATCACCTACCTCGCCTACATGCTGATGTGGTTCGGCGGCGACGATGAGTCGCCGCTCAGTCTCGTCGCCTCGCTGGCGCTGGTCCTGCTGGCGCCGATCGCGGCGACGATCATCCAGCTCTCGATCTCGCGCCAGCGCGAGTACGCGGCCGACGCCGGCGGGGCCCAGATCTGCGGCAACCCCGAGTCGCTGGCCAGCGCCCTGCTGCGGCTCGAGCAGGGGGCGCAGGCGATCCCGATGCAGGTCAACCAGGCGGCCGAGCCGCTCTACATCGTCAAGCCCTTCAAGGGCGGCGGCATCGCCGGCCTCTTCTCGACCCACCCACCGATCGAGGAGCGCGTCAGGCGCCTGCGCCAGATGCGTCCCAGCCTCGGCTAAGTCCGGGCGCCGTCTCGAAGCCGAGGATCGCCGCTACCACCGGCTTCCCCGGCCTGCTCTTCGCTGTGAGCCGCTCGGCGGCGGCGTCGCGCAGGCGCTCGAGCTCCTCGGTCCAACGGGCTTGGAGCTCGCCCAGTTCCCGGCGGCCCTGCTCGTCGAGCGCCATCGCCGTCCACTCGAGGCGGGTGTTGCGGCGGGACTCGACGGTGCCGGCGTTGAGCGCCCGTACCGCTTCGCCGACCAGCTCGCGGATCGCCCGCTCGCCGAGTGGCCCGGCCTTCAGCCGGTAGTAGTGCTCGACGGCGCCGCGCCGCATCGCGGTGTCGACGATCTCGAGGTCGCCTTTCTGCAAGAGGTACTTGACGTGGTAGCTGACGTCGCCGAGGTCGGCGCCGACCTCGGCGGCGATCTCCTTCGGGCTGGCCACGCGGTCGCGGAGCAGCCGCAGGATTTCGATTCGCAGCGGATGGGAGACCGCCTTGAGGAGGCGATCCCCGACTCCATCTGCACTTGTCTTCCCGGCCGTCACGCGAGCGGCGCAGCCTAATCGGCGCCTGGGTACCCGCAGGCCAAAAAGCGCTTAGCGACTATGCTTGATCTGGTTGACGCGGCTGTGATGGACTCCCGCCGCAACGGCGATCTGTCGCTCGGAATATCCCGCTTCAACTGCCCTGAGGATCAACAGATCCCGCTCGGGATAAAGGGCTTCTGTGCGGCGGATTTCGTCTCTTATCCGTCGGAGCCGGGGCAGCGGATTTTCGCCTGCCACTCGATCTCCTCAGCGCTTCGGTGCGCCCCCCTTGTTGCCATTGCCCACCCTGGTTACCACAGCGAAGATGCTCTGGGAAATCGGATTGCCTCGGTGTCGAGACACGCGCGGTATCGCCTGGACGGTCGGGCAAGCGCGATCGGGTAGCGCTGGACGGCCGCGACGAGGGCAGCGCTATACTTTTTGAAGTAAAAGCCGATCCGGATTAGGGGGATTAAGAGGCGGCATGGCCACTGGTGCGGAGACCAAGCAGCAGGTCGAGGAGATCGAGGCCTTCGAGGCGGCGCAGGAGATCGAGAACGGGGACGTCGTCCTGATCGACACGCGCGAGCCGCACGAGTACCAGGAGTCCCACTTGGAGGGCGGCAAGCTGGTGCCGCCGGGCCTGATCGCCGACGAGATCGAGGCGGCTGCGCCCGACAAGTCGGCTCGCACGATCCTCTACTGCCGCAGCGGCAACCGCTCTTACAAGGCTGCCGAGCAGCTCAAAGCGCTGGGCTACGAGGACGTCGCCTCGATGGCCGGCGGCATCCTCGCCTGGCAGGAGCAGGGCCTGCCGGTCGTCGCCGCGCAGGGGATGACGCCCGAGCAGCGTGACCGCTACTCGCGCCACACGCTGCTGCCCGAGGTCGGAGTCGACGGCCAGCTGAAGATGCTGAACGCAAAGGTGCTGCTGGTCGGCGCCGGCGGGCTCGGCGCGCCGACCGCGCTCTACTTGGCGGCGGCCGGGATCGGCACCCTCGGCCTCGTCGACGACGACGTCGTCGACGCCTCCAACCTTCAGCGCCAGGTGATCCACAACACCGAGCGCATCGGCACGCCGAAGACCGAGTCGGCCCGGCTGACGATCGAAGCGCTTAATCCCGATGTGAACGTCGTCGAGCACAACACGCGGCTCAACTCCGACAACATCGTCGAGCTCCTCTCCGAGTACGACGTGATCGTCGACGGCGCCGACAACTTCCCAACCCGTTACCTGTTGAACGACGCCTCGGTGCGGCTGCGCAAGCCGGTCGTCTCCGCTTCGATCCTCAGCTTCGACGGGCAGATCTCGACCTTCGTCCCCTTCGAGGGGCCCTGCTACCGCTGCCTCTACCCGACGCCGCCGCCGGCCGAGCTGGCGCCGAGCTGCTCGGCCAACGGGGTGCTGGGAGTGATGGCCGGCACGATGGGCCTGCTGCAGGCGAACGAGGTGCTGAAGCTCGTGCTCGGAATCGGCGAGCCGCTGATCGGCCGCCTGCTCCTCTTCGAGGCGCTCAGCACCAGGTTCACCGAGCTCAAGGTCAGGCGCGACCCGAACTGCCCGATCTGCGGCGAGGACGCGCCGGAGATCCCGGAGTCCGAGCTGGGCAAGTTCCCCGACTATGAGCTCTTCTGCGCCGGCTAAGGAAGGCCGCTGCAAACCGGCGCATCTCGGGGTCTTCAGTCGGCCGGATCGGGTCACGCACAAACAGTGCGCTCCCCTCACCGGCCTCCCTGCATCCCCCGACCTGCTTGGTTTTCGCGGCCTTCAATAGGATCGGCTAGTGGCGACGGTTCGAATTCCACCAGTGCTTCGTGCCCAAACCGGGGGCGAGCCCGAGGTCGAGGCCAAGGGGGGCAACGTCGGCGAGGTGCTGCGGGCGTTGACGTCCGCGCACCCCGACACCGAGTCCCAGCTTTTCGGCGCCGACGGCGACCTCAACCGCTATGTCAACGTCTACCTCAACGACGAGGACGTGCGCGTGCTCGACGGGCTCGATACCGCCGTGTCAGATGGCGACACCGTGGTCATATTGCCCGCCATGGCCGGCGGCTGAGCTCGCCCTGGCGCCTTGTTCACGATATGCGTGAACAAGGCGCCAGGGCGCGGGGTAAGTCCCTATACTTTTTGAAGTAAGGGGAGAACGAGATGCCCAGCGACGAGCTACTTAACCGACCCTGCGGGGGCCGCTTCGGCAACGTCGTCGAGTCGATCGGCAACACGCCGCTGGTCGAGCTGCCGCGCCTCTCGCCTAAGCCGGACGTGCGCATCTACGCCAAGCTCGAGGGCCGCAACCCGACCGGATCGGTCAAGGACCGCGTCGCCCGCTCGATGATCGAGACGGCCGAGGCCGAGGGGGCGATCGAGCCTGGGCAGACGATCCTCGAGCCGACTTCGGGCAACACCGGCATCTCGCTGGCGATGATCTGCCGCCGCAAGGGCTACCCGTTGAAGGTGGTCATGCCCGACAACGTCACCGCCGAGCGCACCCAGTTGTTGGAGATGTACGGGGCGGAGATCGTCTACTCCGAGGGTGCCAAGGGCTCCAACGGGGCGGTCGAGGTGGCGCTCGAGATGGCCGAGGACCCGCGCTACTACATGCCCTACCAGTACGGCAACGAGGCCAACCCGCTGGCCCACTACAACGGCACCGCGGTTGAGATCCTCGAAGAGCTGGACGAGGTGGCCGCCTTCGTCGGCGGGCTCGGCACCGGCGGCACGCTGATGGGCAACGGCCGCCGGCTCAAGGAGCACGACCCGGGGACGCTGATCGTCGCCGCCGAGCCGATGCAGGGCGAGATGGTGCACGGCCTACGCTCGCTCGACGACGGCTTCATCCCGCCGATCATCGACATCTCGCTGCTCGACCGCAAGATCATGGTTTCCAACCGCGACGCGGTCGTCTGGACCCGCAAACTGCTCGACGAGGAGGGCGTTTTCGCCGGCGTCTCCTCCGGCGCGATCGCCCGCATCGCCGTCCGCATCGGCGAAGAGCTGGACGGCGGCAACGTCGTCTTCCTGATCCCCGACGACGGCTGGAAGTACCTCTCCTCCGGTGTCTACACCAAGCCGATCGACGAGATAGAAAATCTTGACTCCACGGTTTGGTGGTAGGGGCGCGCGTGGCGCTGCGCACGCCCGTATCCGAAAGAGCTAAATGCGCATCTCCCAGCAGCTGCTCGATGAGTTGATCGCACATGCGCGCGAGGACTTTCCCAACGAGTGCTGCGGGATGGTCGGCGGCGGCGACGGCGAGGCGCGGACGGTGTACCGGGCCGAGAATGCCGAGGCGAGCCCGTTGCGTTATTCGATCGACGCCAAGGAGCAGTTCCGCTTGATGAAGGCGATCGAAGCGGCGGGGGAGGAGCTGGTTGGCATCTACCACTCGCACACCAAGAGCGCCGCCTATCCCTCGCAGACCGACGTCAACCTCGCCGGCTGGCCCGACGCCGTCTACCTGATCGCCTCGCTGGCCGACGCCGGCGCGCCTGACGTGAAGGGCTTCTGGATCCGCGACGGGCAGATCGCCGAGGCCGAGCTTGTCGTCGGGTAGCGGCAAGCTCGTCAAGGTCGCCTTCGCCCAGCAGCAGGCCGAGGCGGAGATGATCCAGGGCCTCTTGCAGGAGTACGGCATTCCGAGCATGGTCAAGCGCGCGGCGGGATTCGACGTCCCTGACTTCCTCGCCGCCGGGCCGCGGCAGATCCTCGTCCCCGAGGAGCTGGCCGAGCGCGCTCGGGAGGTGTTGGAGGGCACCCCAGGCGCCGAGTGAGCCCGGCCGAAGCCGGGCAGCCGCCTAAGCGGCTGCCGGCGTGACCGTTGCCAGCGGGTCGCGGCCGTCCCAGCTGCCCTGTGAGGCGTAGGGGCGGAAGCGGACGAAGGCCGATTCGCGGTGGAACTGCTTGGCCCGGTCGACCTTGACCGCCGCTTGGTGGGAGCCGGACGGTCCAAACGCGTACTCGCGCATCGCCGCGGCGCTGCGCCAGATCGAGAAGGTCGAGACCAGCCGCGGCGGGGTGAAGCGGCCGAAGCCGGTGACCGCCAGCACAGCCGGGTTCGCCACCGCGTCGCGCTCGGCCGGCCGGGCGCTCTTCAAGAAGACCCTGGTGCGGCTGAGGCGCAGTCGGCCGAGGGTCAGCGCCGCCAGCGGCTCGTCGTCGTCCGCCGGGAGCGCCCGCTCGGGCAGGCCCGTCAGGCCGGCCCAAGCGCCGTAACAGTGCAGCGGCTGGAGGCGGACGTGCCAGCCGGCCGCGAAGGGCTCGGCATAGGGATGGCCGGCGAGGAAGCAGTCGAGCGCGGCGTCGTCCTCCCAGGCGCCGATCAACCCGACACGCCCGGGTTGCGGCCGCGGCACCCGGTTGCCCAGTCGCGCCGCAAAGACAGGTTCGGCGTAGGTCATGCCGGCGACGCTCGTCGGATCGAGACGCCTCAGCAGCAGTCGATGGGCGTTCAGCTTGCCGACGTCGGCGAGGTGCACGGAGACGATCACTTGGGCCTCCCTCCCTTGCGGAGCACTAACCTAGGGATGATTAAGAACAGTGACCACCGTACCTAGGCGAGACTAAGTTGTCAATCGAGAGCGGCGAGACCGGTCAGGCGCGACGGCGGATGAGCGGCGCGGCGCGGCGCGAGGTGATCGCCGGGGCGGCGGCTGTGCTCTTCGCCGAGCGCGGTTACCGCGGCGCCTCGATCGAGGCGATCGCGCGCGCCTCGGGCGTGACGCCGCCGGTCGTCTACGAACACTTCGAGTCCAAGCGTGGGCTCTACCGCGAGCTGCTCGAGCGTCACTTCGCCGAGCTGCGCGAGGTTTGGCGCGAGCACTTCGTCGGCGAGGACCCGCCCGAGCAGCGGGTCGCCCGCTCCTTCGACGCCTGGTTCGCCTACGTCGAAGTCCACCCCTTCGCGGGCCGCGTGCTGTTCCGCTACAGCACCGACCCGGAGATCGAGGCTGTCCACGCCGAGGTCGCGGCCCGCAGCCGTGAGGCGATCCTGCCGCTGTTCGCCGCCGAGCCGGGTGCCGAGAACGTCGCCGGCTCCGTCGCCGGCGAGGGGATCGAAATGGTCTGGGTGGTCCTCCGCGGGGTTCTCCAGGGCCTCGCGGTCTGGTGGTCGGAACACCCGGAGGTGCCGCGCGACCGGGTGGTGGCGACGGCGATGAACGCCCTCTGGCTCGGCTTCGAGCGGGCCCAGCGCGGCGAGACCTGGCGCTCAGCCGGAGCATTGCCAGGACGGAGTCGGTCCTCATGATCTGGCGGTCGAGCGTCTCCGCCTCCGGGAAGTGGCCGACAGAGCCTCGGCGCTCGCTAGGCGGCCTCCCTCAAGCTGCGCTCGGGCGGGCGATCGCGCGGAGGTAGGAGCGCCAGGCGTCCTCGATTTCGCCGAGGCGGGCGTCGAAGGCGGCTTCCAGGGTCGGGCCGGCGCCGCCGGGGCGCAGGTCGAGGGCGAGGCGCTCGCAGGCGTCGGGGCTGCGTTCGCTCTCGAGCAGGTCGAAGATCGTGCCGCCGAGGATGACCGCGTCGCGGCGCGAGGGGGGGAAAGACGGGCGTGCGCTCTCGCGCAGGCGACGGATCACGGCCGCGCGGTAGTAGCCGACTTGACGGGCGAAGTACTGGGCGGCGCCCTCGACCAGCCAGGCCCAGCCGAGGTAGCGGGCGAAGCGGCGCGGCGTCCATGAGGGGGGCAGGGCCTGGTTGTTGGCGCCGATCACGAGCTGCGCGTAGAGGCGCTCGGCGGTGCCGCGCAGCGCCTCGCGCGAGTCCTCGCCGGCGGCGCGCCGCTCTACGTGCGGGTCGTTGAGCACGTGCAGCTCCGTCGCCATCGCCCAGCCGGCCAGGTAGCGGCGCCCGGCCGGCGCCGCCGACCAGCGCGCGGCGGGGAGGAAGGGGTGCGCCATTGCCAGCAGGGCGGGGTTGGTGTGGACGACGACGGTGACCTCGCCGGGCACCTTCTCGAAGCGGTCCTCGAGCCGCAGCCGCAGCTCCTCCATGCGGTCGAGGATGCGCTCGGCGAAGGCCGCGTCACCGCTGTCGTGCCGCGCGGTGAAACTCAGGGAATGGGTCTCGACCCAGGGAATGGGCCGAGCCTACTAACGAGCCTTAAACAAGGACTGGTTCGGATGCGGTGCAGACGGAGTGGATCTCGCTGCGCGCGCGGTCGAACTCCTCGTCGGCCATTACCGGCGTGCCCTCGAAAGGCAGCTCGCGGTCGATCTCCACCCAGGAGCGGCAGCCGTGGTACTCCTCGCGGACCTTGACCGTGACCGGACGGGGGATGCGGTGGACCCGCAGCAGCAGGATGTGGAGCGGATGCCGGCGCTTCCAGTTGAGCCGCTTCTCGGCGTAGTCGGGGGTCCAGACGTAGAAGGGCGAGAGTTCGTCGACGATGCGCGGGTTGGTGACCGTCAGGTGATCGGTCACCTCGGCCCAGCAGCGCAGCCGCACCCGCTCCGGCTGGGGGATGCCGCCGTCCTGGATCAACGCCGCGGCGGGTGGCTCCTCGTCGGGCCAGACGCCCTCCTCGAGCGCGCGGCCGAGCTCCGGATGATGGGACTCGCGCACCAGGTTGTTCCGCTGGTGGTCGAAGGTCGGGTAGAGGAAGAAGCGCTCGTGCTCGAGCTCGAAGTGCTTGTTCTCCTCGCGGATGCCCCCCTTGCGAAGGGTGAGGAGTTGCTCACCCTCGGCGAGGGCGCGCACCGTTACCGCCCATTCCTTTAACGCGATCGGCATTTGAAAGCTCTACCTGAGAAGGTCGTGTAAATCAGTGACTGGCAGGTTTTACAGCCGTGGACCCAGTCCAGCGGGCCCCCGCCCAAGGCGACGCATTCTAGACGAGCTTGGCCGAATCGCCAAACTCCTCAGCCGCGCGTCCATAGCCACCGCCACCCGGCGTCTCGATCCTGAGCATGTCGCCGGGCCGCAGATCGCCCTCGCCCTTGGCCGGGAGGGGGTCGCCGTTGAGGAAGTCGCGGCCGGGTGCCCCGTCGCCGCCGCCATCGCGGCCGCGGGGTGGGTGGCGGCGACGCTCGCCGATCAGCGTGTAGCGCATCGGCGCCAGCGCTTCCAGCTCACGCACGATTCCCTCGCCGCCCGGGTGGCGGCCGCCGCCGCCGCTTCCGCGGCGCAGCGCTAGCTCGCGCACCCGTAGCGGGAACTCCGCCTCCAGCGCCTCGACCGGGGTGTTGAGCGTGTTCGACATCGCGACGTGGATCGCGCTCGGCCCGGCGGCGTCGGGGCAGGCGCCCTGGCCACCGCCGATCGTCTCGTAGTAGGTAAAGCCCTCGCCGGCCAGCGTCAGGTTGTTCATCGTGCCCTGGCCCTGTGCCGGCACGGTGCGCGCGCCGGCCAGCGCCGCGATCACGAGGTCGGCGACGCGGCTCGAGGTCTCGACGTTGCCGGCGGCGACGGCAGCGGGGAAACGGGCGTTCAGCAGGCAGCCCTCGGGGGCGCGGACCTCGATCGGGCGATAGGCGCCCGCCGAGGGCGGCGCGTCGGGGTCGGTGAGGACCCGGACGGCGAAGAACGCCGCCGACTTGGTCACCGAGAGCGGGCAGTTGAGGTTGCCGTCGACCTCAGGGTCGGTGCCGGCGAAGTCGAGCATGAGGAAGTCGCCCGAGATCGTTGCCTCGACCCGCAGGACGACGTCCCCCGCGCCTCCCGGGACGTCGTCCTCGAGCACGTCTTCGGCGCCATAGCGGCCGTCCGGCAGCTCGCTCAGCGCCGCCCGGGTGCGCCGCTCGGCGTAGGCGAGCACCTCCGCCATGCCGGCGCGCAGCCGCTGGGGGCCGTGCCGCTCGGCCAGCTCGGCGAGCCGCAGCCCGCCGACCCGGTTGGCGGCGGCCTGCGCCCGCAGGTCGGCCAGGCGTTGGCGCGGCGAGCGCATCCGGGCGGCGAGGCTCTCCAGCTCGGTGCCGGTGGCGCGGGTCGGGGGGATGACGACTCCCTCTTCGGCAAGCGTGCGCGAGTGCGCCGGCATCCCGGCCGGGCTGGGGCCGCCGACGTCGGCGTGGTGGGCGCGGCAGGCGGCGAAGCCGAGCAGGTCGCCGGCGGCGAAGACCGGTGAGATCAGGGTCACGTCGGGCAGGTGGGTGCCGCCACGGTAGGGGTCGTTGAGGATCCAGGACGCGCCCGGCTCCTGATCTTCGCCGAGGATCGCGGCGACCGCGTCGGGCATCGAGCCGAGGTGCACCGGGATGTGCTCGGCCTGCATCACCAGCTCCCCAGCGGCGTCGAAGAGGGCGGTCGAGCAGTCGCGCCGCTCCTTGATGTTGGCCGAGTAGGCGGAGCGGATGAGGACCGCGCCCATCTCCTCGCAGGCTGCGCGCAGGCCACCGACCATCACCTGCAGCGTGACCGGGTCGAGCCCGCTCACGACCGCTCCGCCCGGATCGTGCCGGTGCCCTCGACCTCGGCGCGCCAGCCCGGCGGGACGACGAAGGTCGTCTCCGGCAGCTCGAAGACGAGCGGGCCCGCGGCGCCGAAGCCGGCCGCCGGCTCGCCGCGCAGGACCGGCGTCTCGACCCAGGCGCCGTCGAAGCGAACCCGGCGCGCGCTCTGCTCAAGCCCCTCGCCCGCAGCGGCGACAATCGGCGGTCGCGGGCCGGGGGAGACGAGCGCCAGGCGGATGTCGACGAGGACGACCTCCCCCTCGGGGTCGCGGTGGCCGTAGCGCTCCTCGTGTGCCGCCTCGAAGTGGGCGACCAACTCGGCGGGATCCGGCCGCGGCGGCCCGGGGACCGGCAGCTCGAAGGCCTGGCCGGCGTAGCGCATCTCGTAGACGACCTCCGGCTCGGCGCCCTCCATGCCTTCGCCGAGCGAGTCGATCAGCGCCCCCACCTCCGCGGCCAAGCGCGATGCGCTGAGCGCGCCGCCGCCGAGCATCACCGTGCGGGTGGTGTCGCGGCGGCGGTCGGAGGCGCAGAGGCCAAGGGCGGAGAGGACGCCGCCCGCGCGCGGGCAGAGGACGCGGCCGATCCCGAGCTCGGCCGCGATCGAGGCCGCGTGCATCGGCCCGGCACCGCCGAAGGGCAGCAGGGCGAAGCGGCGCGGGTCGACGCCGCGCTCGATGGTGACGACCCGCAGCGCCCGCACCATCTCCTGGTCGGCGACCCGCACGATCCCCTCGGCGGCTTCGAGCTCGCCGATCCCGAGCAATGCCGCCAGGGTGCCGACGGCGCCGCGCGCGGCGGCGACGTCGAGCTTGACGCCGCCGGCGAGGGTCGTGTCGGGCGAGAGCCGGCCAAGCAGCAGGTCGGCGTCGGTCACCGTCGGCTCGCCGCCACCGCGCCCGTAGCAGGCCGGTCCCGGCTCGGCCCCGGCCGAGCGCGGCCCGACCCGCAGCGCGCCGCCGCTATCGCGCCAGCCGATCGACCCGCCGCCGGCGCCGACGGTGTGGACGTCGACCATCGGCAGTTGGACGACGCGCCCGCCGATGCGGCGCGAGCCGGTGCGGCGCACGGCTCCGTCCTCGACCACGCAGACATCGCAGGAGGTGCCGCCCATGTCGAGGCCGAGGACATCGCCCTGGCCGCAGGCCCGGGCCAGCAGCGAGGCGCCGACGGCGCCCCCGGCCGGCCCGGAGAGGACACTCCAGGCGCCTGCCCGCGCTGCCTCCTCGGCCGGGGCGACACCGCCCGAGGAGCGCATCACCACCGGTCTCGGCAGGCCGGCCTGCTCCGAGGCGGCGCCGAGGCGGCGCAGGTAGCGGGCCAAGAGAGGGGAGAGGTAGGCGTCGATCGCCGTCGTCGAACAGCGCTCGTACTCGCGGAAGCGCGGCAGGACCTCGTGCGAGCTGGAGACATGGACGGCTGGCAGCTCCGCCCGCAGCCGTTCGGCGATCGCCCGCTCGTGCGCCGGCTCGACGTGCGAGAAGAGCAGACAGATTGCCACCGACTCGGCGGCGGACTCGCGGACCAGCTCGACGAGCCGCCGCGGCTCACCAGCGGCGAGCGGCTCGACCACCCCCGCCGGCCCGACCCGCTCGGCCGCCTCGAAGCGCAGCCCCGGCGCGACCAACGGCACCGGCTTCGGCGCGCACAGGCGGTAGAGCTGCGGTCGCTCCTGGCGGCCGATCTCGAGCAGGTCGGCGAAGCCGCGGGTGGCGATCAGCGCCGTGCGGGCGCCACGTTCCTCCAGCAGGGCGTTGGTGCCGACGGTCATGCCGTGGGCGAAATGCTCGACCTCTCCGGCGGTGGCGCCGGCGCGCGCCAGCACCTCCTCGAGGGCGCCGATCACCGCCACCGACTGGTCCGCCGGGGTGGTTGGCAGCTTCGCCGTGTGGACCGCCTCGCCGTCGAAGAGGACGGCGTCGGTGAAGGTCCCGCCGACGTCGACTCCGAGCAGCATGCGCCGACGCTAACGCAGAGCGCTCAGCGCCATTCCTCGCGCCGGGTTTCGCCGTTGGGGCCGAGAACTACGTGGACCCCGTCCAGCTCGGGATCCAGGCCGCGATGGTCGACCCGCAGATGACCGCCGCGGGACTCGCGCCGCTCCAGTGCCGCCTGCGCGATCGCGGCGGCCAGCGGGTAGGGGTCGGCTCGCAGCTCGCGCAGCTGCTCGGGGCGCCGCAGCGGCCCGGCAAGGCGCCAGACGGCCTCGCGGGTCGCCTCGCCCGGTGGCTCGAAGCGCCAGTCCGGGGCCTCGGGCCGGCGCCCGGTGGCAACCTCGGCCGTGGCGGCGCCGGCGGCACGGTTGCCGAAGACAAAGCACTCGCTGAGTGAGTTGGAAGCGAGACGGTTGGCGCCGTGCAGGCCGGTGCAGGAGCACTCGCCGACCGCGTAGAGGCCCGCCAGTGAGGAGCGGCCATCGAGGTCGACGGCGATGCCGCCCATCGTGTAATGGGCGGCGGGGGAGACCGGGACCGGCTCGGAGCGGGCGTCGAGGCCGGCCTCGGCAAGCGACTCGAAGATGCTTCCGAAGCGCTCGGCATCGACGCCGTGGAGGTCGAGCATCACGCTGCTTGCGCCGTCCGCCTTCATGCGGTCGAGGATCGCCGCCGTCACCGCGTCGCGTGGGGCCAGCTCGTCGGTGAAGCGACGGCCGGAGGCGTCGAGCAGGGTGGCTCCCTCGCCGCGCACCGCCTCGGTTATCAGCATCCCGTCGAAGCGGGTTCCGGGCAGGGCCAGGGCGGTGGGGTGAAACTGGCAGAACTCGAGGTCTGCGAGGTCGGCGCCGGCAGCGGCGGTCAGCACCGGCCCGGCCCCGATTGCTCCCCACGGGTTGGTCGTCCGCTTCCACAGGGCGGCGGCGCCACCGGTCGCGAGCACCGTCGCCGCGGCGGCGATCGATTCCTCCTCGGTGAGGACGCCGTGGCAGCGCTCGCCGTCGCTCCAGAGCGCGCTCGCCGAGGTTCGCTCGCGGACGGCGATGCGCGGCTCGGCGGCGACCATCGCCGCCAGCTTGGAGGTGATCTCGTGGCCGGTCTGGCTACCGCCGGCGTGGACTATGCGGCGTCGGGTGTGGCCGCCCTCGAGGCCCAGCGCCAGCTCACCGTCCGGCTCGGTGTCGAAGGCGACGCCGCGCTCGCGCAGCTCGCGCACCGCGGCCGGCGCCTCCTCGACCAGGGCCTGCACGGCCGAGGGCCGGGAGAGGCCGCGACCGGCGGCAATCGTGTCGGCGGCGTGGCGCTCGGGGGAGTCGCCGGGCTCGAGTGCCGCCGCGAGGCCGCCCTGCGCCCAGAAGCTGGCGCTCTGGGAGAGCGGCGTGCGCGAGACCAGGCAGGTCGAGGCGCCCCGCTCCGCTGCTCGGAGTGCCGTCCAAAGGCCCGCCGCACCGCCGCCGATGACGGCGACGTCGCACTCCGAGGCCCTCGCTATCGGCCGCCCGCCTCTCGTCTTATCGCCTCCACCTGGCCGCGCAGCCAGGCCGCGGCCGATTCGCGGGCTTGGGTCTCGCCGCCGGCCTCGCCGGCGGCGCTCTCTTTGCTCGCCGCGCGCCGCTCCGCCGCCGCAACCCGTTGCTCGGCCGCCTCGGCCTGGGCCTCGAGCTCGGCCAGGCGCGCATCGGCGGCGGCGATCGCCTGCTCGCGCCCCTGGCGCTCCTTCTCGAGGTCGGCTTCCAGCGCCCTGATCTCGGCGGTCGCGCGCTCCTCGGCGGCGGCAGCGGACTCGGTCGCCTCCCGCAGGCGGCGCTCGGCAGTCTCGAGCTGCACGCCGAGGTCCTCGCTTCCGGGGTCGCCCGTTGCAGCGCTCATCGAACGGTCAATCTATTACGCGACCGCGAGGACGTCGCGGTAGGCCTCGATCGTCCGCTCCGCCATGCGGGCGGCGGAGAGCGCCGCGGCCCGCGGCCCCCCGCCGCGAAGCCTTGGGTCGGTTGCGCGCAGCTGCGGCTCGAGCGCCTGCGCCCAGGCGGCCGCGTCAAAGCGAGCGCAGAGCGCCCCCTCGACCCCATGTAATGCCCAGGGGGCGACGCCGACGGGCGTCGAGGCGACCGGTACCTCACAGGCCAGGGCCTCGACGCAGGCCAGGCCGAAGCCCTCGTAGTCGGAGGTGACGAGCACGGCGTTCGCGGCGTTGACCCAGAGGGGCATCTCGTCCGGCTCGATGCCGCCGCCGAGCAGGAGCTCGGCGTCGGTAGCGGCGGCGACCTCGCGCGCCCGGTCAGCCCGCTTCTCCGGGCGCTGGGGATCGGCGGGGAAGAGCAGGTAGCGGCCGGAGGGGTCGAGGCCGAGGGCCGCCCGCGCCTCGGCGCGCGGGATCGGGCCGAAGCGGCCGAGGTCGGGGCCGCAGGGAAGCACGGCCGAGGCGGGCACCTTGGGCAGGCCGGGGCGGCCGTCCTCGGCTCCGAAGAGGGCGCGCGAGACCGCCGCCACCAACTCGACTCGCCAGGCCAGACGGCGGGAGAGTGGGCCGACCAGCCAGTGGCGCACGTCGGTGCCGTGGAAGCTGACGACCAGCGGCCGCGCCCCGGCCAGCCGCGCGCACCAGCCCGCCAGGCCGTAGTGGGCGTGGACGAGGTCGAAGCGCTCGCGCCGCAGCAGGCGCCGCAGGCGGCGGGTGGCCGGCAGGTAGTTGGATTTCCCACGGGGGAAGGAGAAGAGCTCGACCTCCACACCGCGCCGGCGGATCTCCTCCACCTGATCGCGCACCCAGCGACCCCGCTGCGGCGTCGCCGCGTCCGGCTCGAAGTTGGTGACCGTCAACACCCGCATCGGCGCTGAGCGTACCCGCAGCCGAGCCGAAGCCGAATGTGTCGAACTTTTTACATCTCCGCCGCAGAATCGGCTCATTTGGGTCTAGATCCGTGCGTCGCCGGCCTGGAGCATCGAGCCAAACCGAGACAGGGGGATGCATCGATGATCTATCTGCTGATGGGCTACGCGCACGCCGCGATCGAGCGGCGGGTACGGGCTATCCGGGCGCTGGTGGGGAGCGAGCGGGGCCAGGGGACGGTCGAGTACGTCGGCTTGATCCTGCTCGTCTCGCTGTTGATGGTCGGGATGGTCGCGGCGATGAAGGGGTTCAACGGCAAGCAGGGGACCGAGCTCGCCGGCCTGATCGTCGACAAGATCAAGGAGGCCGTCGACCAGGTGTCGTTCAAATGAGGCTCGAAGGAGGGCGGCCCGCGGCGCGGGCCGCCCGCTCCTCTGGGCTGGCGGCGGCGCTGTCGCCGTCGCTGCCGTTGCGGCGGCTGGGTGTGGGGATTCCGACCGGGACGGGTTCTATGCTGTATTCCAGCATGAAGCATCGAACTCAGCTATATCTGGATGAGGGCCAATATCGCTGGCTCAAGCAGCGCGCGGGCAGCGCCGGCAGCATCGCCGCGGTCGTGCGGGACCTGATCGAAGCCGAGCGCTCGCGATCGGCCGATCCCGCCGGCGACCCCCTGCTTCGCTTCCTCGCCGAGGAGGCGCCCGCGCGGGGCCCCCGCAAGACCAGCGTCTCGACGCTCGATCGCGACGTCTACGGGCCATGAGGTCGGTCTTCGTCGATACCAGCGCCTTCGTCGCTCTGCGCAACGGCTCGGAGGCCGAGCACGAGCGCGCTCGCGAGATGCTCGCGCAGCTGATCGCCGAGAAGGTGGCGCTCTTCACTTCCAACTACGTCTTCGCCGAGACCTACACGGCGCTGCTGGTGCGGGTCGGGCGCGAGGAGGCGGTCGAGTGGGGCCGTCGCTTCCGCGCCGGCGCCGCGATCGAGCTGGTCAGGCTCGAGCGCGAGGTCGAGGAGGGCGCCTGGGAGATCCTCGAGCGTCACCGCGACAAGCGCTGGAGCTACGTTGACGCGACGTCCTTTGCCCTGATCGAGCGCGAGGGAAGCGAGGAGGCGTTCGCCTTCGACGCCCATTTCAGCCAGCGCGGCCTGCGCGTGCTGCCGGGCGGTTGAGGGCAGCCGCTCGCCCGGCCGGCGTCGCCCATGACAGACTCGCGTCCCATGCCAGCCTCGCGCAGCTACGACAGGGCGCCGGCCGACATCCGGCCGGTCGCCATCGACCCGGGATTCGTCGAGACCGCTGACGGCTCGGCGCTGATCTCGATCGGCAAGACCCGGGTGATCTGCACCGCCTCGGTCAACGAGTCGGTACCGAAATGGATGCAGGGCAAGGGCAAAGGCTGGGTGACCGCCGAGTACTCGATGCTGCCGGCGTCGACCGGCGACCGTAAGGCGCGCGACGTCTCGAAAGGCCGCCAGGACGGGCGCGGGGTCGAGATCCAGCGGCTGATCGGCCGCTCGCTGCGGGTGGTCGTCGACTTCCGCGCGCTCGGTGAACGCAGCGTCTACGTCGACTGCGACGTGCTCCAGGCCGACGGCGGTACCCGCTGTGCGGCGATCACCGGCGGCTACGTGGCGCTGCGCCTGGCCCTACAGCGTCTGGTCGACAAGAAACGGATCGAGGCGATGCCGCTAACCGGCTCGGTAGCGGCGGTCAGCGTCGGCATGGTCAACGGTCGCGCCGTCTGCGACCTCGATTACGGCGAGGACTCCAACGCCGAGGTCGACGCCAACGTGGTGATGACCGGCGACGGCGGTTTGGTCGAGGTGCAGGCGACGGCCGAGCGTACGCCGCTCTCTCGCGCCTCGCTCGACGAGCTGCTCGGGCTCGCCGAGATGGGCATCTCGCGCCTGCGCCAGGTGCAGGAGCGGGTAGCCGGCGGCTGAGTTGATCTTTGCCACCGCCAACAAGCACAAGTTGCGTGAGATGCAAGAACTGCTGCCGGCGTTGGAGCTGGAGGGGTTGCCGCCTGGCGTCGAGCTGCCGCCCGAGGACGGCCCCGACTTCGCCTCGATCGCGCTGGAGAAGGCGCGTGTCGCCCACGCCGCCACCGGCGAGGCTGCGATCGCCGACGACTCGGGCATCGAGGCGGCTGCGCTCGACGGCCGGCCCGGGATCCACTCCGCCCGCTATGGCGGCCCCGGCGCCAGCGACGAGGAGAATCTCGACAAGCTCCTGCGCGAAGTCGCCGTTGCCGGCAGTGACCGTCGCGTTGCCTACCACTGCGCCCTCGCCCTGGTGGAAGCCGACGGCGCCGAGCACGTCTTCGAGGCGCGCTGCGAGGGCCGCCTGATCGAGGTGCCCCGTGGCCGGGGGGGTTTCGGCTACGACCCTGCATTTGTCCCCGAGGCGACCGGGGCCGGCGACGAGCGCACGATGTCGGAGTTGAGCCAGGCGGAGAAGAACGAGATCAGCCACCGTGGCGCCGCCGCCCGCCTGCTCGCGCGCCATCTCGGCGTCCGCGAGGGGGCGCCGGCGGAGCGATGATCCGCACGAAGAGCGGCGCGGCGGCGCTCTCGATCGCCTCCAACGCGCTGCTTATCGCGCTCAAGCTCGCCGCCGGGGCGATCACCGGCTCGATCGCAATCCTGACCGAGGCGGTGCACTCGCTGATCGACCTGGTCGCCTCGGTCGTCGCCTTCGTCTCGGTCCGCAAAGCCGACGAGCCCGCTGACGCAGAGCATCCCTACGGCCACGAGAAGGTCGAGAGCCTGGCGGCGACGATCGAGGGCATGCTGATCCTGATCGGGGCCGGGATCATCGTCTACGAGGCGACCCACCGGCTGGTGGTCGGTGCGGGGGTGGAGGCGCTCGGGCTCGGCATCGCCGTTATGGGCTTCTCGGTCCTCGCCAACCTGGCGGTCTCGACCGTGCTTGCACGGCAGGCGCGCGTGCACGACTCGCCGGCACTTGAAGGCGACGCCGCCCACCTGCGCACCGACGCGCTGACTTCGGCGGGCGTCCTTGTCGGGCTGGCGCTGGTCGAGGTCACCGGCGTCGTCGCCTTCGACTCGATTACCGCCCTGATCGTCGCCGCGGCGATCGTCCTCGCCGGGCTGCGGATCATCCGCCGCTCTTCCGGCGTCCTCGTCGACGAAGTGCTGCCGGAGGGCGAGATGGACCGGATCGAGGCGGCGATCGCCGCCGCCCGCACGCCCGAGGTCGCCGGCTACCACAAGCTGCGTGCGCGTCGTGCCGGCAGCCGCCGCCACATCGACCTGCACGTCCAGTATCGCTCCGGGACCAGTCTCGAGCGAGCGCACGACCTGGCGCACACGATGCGGGCCGAGATCGAGACGGGCATCCCTAATGCCGAGGTCTTGATTCACGTAGAGCCGGAGACCTCCGTCAGGGAAGGCGACCCCGGCCCATATCGGGCTGGTTAGAAGACCCGATTAGCGAACGTCACGGGTTATGGGGAGGGCAGTAGGTTGACGGCGGCGGCGAGGCCGACGGCGCCGACCGTGATCGCGTAGCCGGTGTAGCCGCCGATCGCGAAGAGGACGACGGCGATGGCGCAGACGCCGACGACGATCATCCAGGAGGCGCGGGCAACGGGCACGGGCCGCTATTTTGGCCGAGATGTCCGACGGTGAGACGAGCGGGGTGGTGTCCGGCGAGACCGCGGAGGGAGCGCTCGCCTACCTTGCCGAGATGTCGCTCGACCTTCGCGGCGCCGCGATCCTTGACGGTGACGGCGCCGTGCTGGCGGCAAGCGGCGAGCGGGATCGCTGGCGCGAGGACGCCGCGGCGCTCTTCGCCGTCGCTGACGCGGCCGGCGGCGAGCCGGTCGCGCAGGTCCACGTCGGCACCGAGCAGGGCGAGGTCTTCGCCGTGCGCCACGCCGGCCTCGCCGCCGTCGCGGTGACCGAGCGCTTCGCCCTCGCTTCGCTCACCTTCTTCGACCTGCGGGCGACGCTGCGCGATCTCGCTGCCGGTGGCGACGGCCGCGCTGGAGACTGAGCCTTGGCCCCAAAGCCACACCGCGTCCTGCTCGACCGGGTCTCCGGCTACGCCGACGAGGCCGCTGCGTACATGCGCCGCCGCCGAGCCTCGCGGCGACCCTTCGCGCGCCTCTACCACGACGGTGGGCGGGCCGAGGACCACGCCGCCGACTCACGCGCCGGCGGCGAGCTGTTCGTCGCCGCCGGGCGCCTGATCGAGCTGGCCGGGAAGCGGCCCCGGCAATGAGCCTGCCGCAGGGGCTGCTCGACCCGGCTATCGCCGCGCGGGTGTTGGACCGCGCCCTTGCCCACGGCGGCGAGTTCGCGGAGGTCTTCGCCGAACGGCGCGGCGGCATGTCGCTGGCGATCGACGAGTCGCGGATCGAGTCCGTCCAGGCCGGTGCCGAGCAGGGCGCCGGGGTCCGGGTGATCGCCGGCGGCACCGCCTACTTCGCCTACGTCGACGGGCTCGACCCGGCCGACCTCGAGCGCGCCGCCGGCGAAGCTGCCTCGGCGCTGCGCGGTGAGCGCTCCGAGCCGCGGCCGCTGCGCGCCGTGGCCAGCACGCCGCAACCGATCGAGCGCCGGCCCGAGGACGTCCCCGCGGAGCGCAAGGCGGAGTTGCTGCGCGAGCTCGACGAGCGTGGCCGCGCCCAGGGCGGGGAGATCGCCCAGCTGACGGCCTCCTACGCCGAGGCGCGGCGCGAGGTCGCGATCGCCAACTCCGAGGGGCTGCTCAGCGGTGATGACCGCACCCGCACGCGGATCGGAGTGCAGGCCGTCGCCCGGCGCGGCGAGCGAGTCGAGACCGGCGCCGAGACCTTGGGCGGTGCCCGCGGCTTCGAGTTGCTCGAAGACGACCCCGCCGCGGTGGCGGCGAGCGCTGCGACCAAGGCGCTCACCCTGCTCGACGCCGCCGCCGCTCCTGCCGGCTCGATGCCGGTGGTCGTCGGCGGCGGCTTCGGCGGCGTCCTCTTCCACGAGATGACCGGTCATGGCCTCGAGGCCGACCACGTGCAAAAGGGGGCCAGTGTCTACGCCGGCAAGCTCGGCGAGCGGGTCGCCAAACCGCTGCTGAGCGCCTACGACGACGGCCGCCTGCCGGGCGAGTGGGGCAGCGACGCGATCGACGACGAGGGGGCGCCGACGCAGAAGACGAAGGTGATCGAGGACGGCCGCCTCGTCTCCTATCTCTACGACCGCCTCCGGGCCGAGCGCGACGGAGTTGCCTCGACCGGCAACGGCCGCCGCGAGAGCTTCCGCCACCTGCCGATCCCGCGCATGACCAACACCTACATCGCCCCCGGCGAGCCGACCCCCGAGGAGGTGATCGGCGAGGTCGAGAAGGGCTTCTACGCTGCCTCCTTTGCCGGCGGTCAGGTTGATCCGGCGACCGGCGACTTCGTCTTCGGTGTCAACGAGGGCTATCTGATCGAGGGCGGCAAGGTGACCAGCCCCTGCCGCGGCGCGACCCTGATCGGCAACTGCCTCGACGCCCTGGCGGCGATCGACGCCGTCGCCGACGACTTCCGCATGAAGACCGGGATGTGCGGCAAGGGCGGCCAGAAAGTGCCGGTTGGGACCGGCCAGGGCCACGTTCGCATTGCAGCGATGACCGTTGGCGGCACCCAGGTATGAGCGAGCTGGCCGAGCTGGCGGGGCGGGCCGTCGAGCGGACGGTGTCGGCAGGGGCCGGTGACGCCGAGGCCTACGTGGTTGACGCCGCGCAGCGCGAGGTTCGTGCCCACGGCGGCGAGGTCGAGAGCCTGACGGCGGCGAGCAGGCGCGGCGTCGGGGTGCGGGCCTGGATCGGGGGGCGGGTCGGCTACGGCTTCGGCACCGACCTCTCGGCCGCCGGCATCGAGGCGATCGCCGCCCGCGCCGCGGCCGCTGCCGCGGCCGCCGACGAGGACGAGTTCGCCGCCGTGCCGGCTGGAGGCTCGCCCGCCGGCGTCCCCGGTCTCAGCGACCCCACCGTTGCCGAGTGGCCGGCCGCGCGCATCGCCGAGCTGGCGCTGGCGGTCGAGCGTGCCGCGCTCGCCGCCGATCCGCGGGTCGCGGGCGTCGAGCAGGCGGTCTACTTCGACAGCGCCGAGCGCGTCGCGATCGCCTCCTCGGCGGGCGCCGGGGGCGAGCACGAGAGCTCGAGCTGTTACGCCTACGCGCAGGCCTTGGCGCAGGGCGATGGCGGCCGCGAGACCGGCCTTGGCTTCGGCCTTGCCCGCGGCCCCGCCGGCCTCGAGCCGGAGGCGATCGGGCGCGAGGCGGCGGTGCGGGCGAGCGAGATGGTCGGCTCGGCCAAGCCGGCTTCGCGGGCCTGCCCGGTGGTGCTCGACGCGACCGTTGCAGCCAGCTTCGTCAGCCTGCTCGGCAACGCGCTCGGCGCCGACGCGGTGCAGCGCGGGCGCTCACCGCTGGCCGGGCGGCTCGGCGAGGCGATCGCCGACGAGGCCTTCGTCCTGCGCGACGACGGCCTCGATCCGGAGGGCTTCGCCACGGCCCCGCTCGACGCCGAGGGGACGCCGCGCCGGCGCACGGCACTGGTCGAGGGGGGCCGGTTGCAGGCCTATCTCCACGACGCCTATACGGCGCGGCGTGGCGGCGCCGCCTCGACCGGCAACGCCGGCCGCTCGGGATACCGGGCGCCGCCGCGGGTCGCCGCCTCGAACCTGATCGTCAGCCCCGGCGAGGCGAGCCTCGAAGCGCTGCTCGGCGAAGCCGGCGAGGGCGTCCTCGTCAACGACGTCGCCGGCCTGCACTCGGGCGTCAATCCGGTGACGGGCGTGTTCTCGGTCGGCGCCTCGGGGCGGGCGATCCGCGGTGGCGAGGCGGCCGAGCCGCTGCGCGAGTTCACGATCGCCAGCGACCTCGTCTCGATGCTGCAGGCGGTCCGTGCGGCCGGGTCCGAGTCGCGCTGGGTGCCGTTCGGCGGCTCGGTCAGCGTGCCGCCGCTGCTGATCGGCGAGATGACCGTCGCCGGCTCCTGAGGGCGCCAGGCGGCAACCGCAGCCGCAGAGCCACGCTTACGCCCGCACGCGCTGTTAGATTGCGCGCCGATCTCAACGACGACGGAGGAGCTTCGACGTGACCAAGGCTGAGTTTTTGGACCAACTGGCAGCTGACGAGCGGGTGGGCAGCAAGAAGGCCGCGGGCGACGCGGTCGACGCGGTGCTCGACGCGATCACCAACACGCTGAGCGGCGGGGGTGAGGTCAGCTTCACCGGCTTCGGCAAGTTCCACGTCGCCGAGCGCGGCCCGCGTCAGGGCGTCAACCCCCGCACCGGCGAAAGGATCACGATCCCGGGCGGCAAGGTCCCCCGCTTCTCGGCCGGCTCGGCTCTGAAGGCCAAGGTCAAGGGCTGAACCCAACTCCCTTTGCAGATCGGCTCGCGGCGCTCGTCGAGGAGCGCCGCAGCCAGATCTGCCTTGGCCTCGACCCGGACCCTGTCAGGCTCCCCGCGGGCCTCGACCCGGCGGGTGCCGCTGTCGCCCCCGCCGAGCGGGCGGCAGCGGCTGTCGCGGCGCACTGCCGCGAGCTGATCGAGCGCGCCGGCCCGGCCTGCGTCGCGGTCAAGCCGCAGCTCGCCTGCTTCGAGCGGTTGGGAGCGCCCGGCTGGACGGCTCTCTCCGAGGTGATCGTGGCGGCCCGCGACGCCGGGCTGCTTGCCATCGCCGACGGCAAGCGCGGCGACGTTCCGGTCAGCGCCGCCGCTTACGCCCAGGCGCTGCTCGGCGAGACGCCGACCCGGTGGGGACCCGTCGCCGGGCTTGGCGCCGACGCCGTCACGGTCAACCCGCTGCTCGGCCGCGACGCGCTCGAGCCGCTTCTCGCCGCCGCGGAAGCAGCCGGGGCGGGGGTCTTCGCCCTGGTGCGTACGAGCAACCCGGGTGCCGCTGACGTCGAGGACCTGCCCGCCCCGCAGCGCCCCTTGCACGAGCGCCTGGCGGAGTTGGTCGAGGGGCTCGCTGGCCGGCTCGCCGGCAGCGGCGGCCTCAGCGGGATGGGAGCGGTGGTAGGCGCCACCGAGCCGGGCCACATCGGCCGCCTGCGTGAGCTGATGCCGCGCTCGGTCTTCCTCATTCCCGGAGTGGGCGCCCAGGGTGGCCGCCCGGAGCTGCTCGGGCCGGCTTTCGCGCCGGGTCGGGCCGCCGCGATCGTCGCCGCCTCGCGTAGCATTGCCTCCGACCCTGACCCCGCGGCGGCTGCCGAGGCCCTCCGCGCGGCGGTCTGGGAGGTGTCATGAGACAGCGATCCTCAGCCCCCGCCCGGGTCGTCGCCGCGCTCGCCCTCGTCTGCGGCTTCCTCGTCGTGGTGGTCGTGGTCGCTGTTTCCCTTGGTGGTGGGGGCGACGACGGCTCGAGCCACCACCACGGCGTGGTCCAGCATCGCGACGAGGATCGCCCGACGCCGAAGTCCTACATCGTCCAGAGTGGCGACACCCTCACCTCGATCGCCCACCAGACCGGAGTGCCCGTCGTCCGCATCGTCGCGCTCAACCCCGGCATCGACCCCCAGATCCTGGTTTCGGGCGAGAAGCTGAAGCTGCGTTGAGGAGACTCTTCCTCCTCGCCGCTGCCCTGGCGGCTGCCTGGCCGGTGGCCCTCGTCACGAGCCCGGCGGTGGGCGCGCCCGGCGAGCCGCCGGCGCTCGACGCCCGTGCCTGGGCGCTGGTCGACGCCGGCGACGGCGAAGTGCTGGCCTCCCACGCGGCGAGCCGGGCGCTGTCGGTCGCCAGCACGACCAAGCTGATGACCGCCTACGTCGCCCTTAAGGAGCTGCCGCTTGACCGGGTTGTCAGAGCAGCGCCTTATCAGGCGGAATACGGCGAGTCGCTCCTGGGGCTGCGAGCGGGACAGCGGATCAGCGTGCGCGACCTGCTCTACGGCTTGATCCTGCGCAGCGGCAACGACGCCGCCTACGACCTGGCGCTGGCGGCATCGGGCTCGGAGCGGCGCTTCGTGGCGGCGATGAACCGCTACGCCGCGGCGCTCGGGCTTGCCGATACCCATTACGCCAACCCGATCGGCCTCGACGAGCGCGGCAACCATTCCAGCGCCCGCGACCTCGCCACGCTCAGCCGCCGCCTACTGGCGATCCCGGCCTTCGCCAGGATCGCCGCCGCGCGCGACGCCGTGCTGCGCAGCGTCCACCCTCCACGGCGGATCGAGACGATCAACGAACTGCTGGAGATGGCTCCGTGGGTCAACGGCGTCAAGACCGGGCACACCTTCGGCGCCCGTTACGTCCTCGTCGGCTCGGGCCGTCGCAAGGGCGTCGAGCTGGTCGCCGCCGTCCTTGGCGCCGAAAGCGACGAAGCCCGCTTCGCCGATGCGATGGAGTTGCTCGAATACGGCTTCTCGCAGTACCGCAGGCGGGTCCCCGTGCGCGCCCGGCAGGCGCTGGCGCATCCCTCGATCCGCTACGCGGGGGGAGAGCTGCCGCTGCGCGCTGCGCGCTCGGTCGCGGTCGGCCTGCGCCGCGGGCAGCGGGTCGAACTGACGGTGCGGGCGCCGGCCGAGGTCGAGGGCCCGATCGGGCGGGGAGCAGCGCTCGGCAGGGCGATCGTCAGGGTCGACGGCCGGCGGGCCGCGGCCGTTCCCCTTCTCGCCGGCCGGGCGGTGCCGAAGGCGACTGCCTGGGAGCGTGCGCGCAGCTTCGTCGAGGGCAACGCGGGGTGGATTGCGCTCGCGCTGTCGGGGATACTGGTCGCGGTGGCGCTGGCGCGCCGTCGATCACGATGATCCTTACGGTCACCCTCAACGCGGCAATCGACCGCACGGTTGCGGTCCCCAACTTCCGCCTCGGCCATCGCCATCGCGCGGTGGAGAGCCGTACCGTCGCCGGCGGCAAGGGGATCAACGTCGCCCGTGCGCTGCGCCTGCTGGGGCGGCCGGTGATCGCCGCCGGCTTTGCCGGCGGGCCGACCGGCAACCGCGTGATGGAGCAGCTTCGCCGCGAGGCGATCCTCACCGACTTCACCTGGATAGCCGGCGAGACGAGGGTCAACATGGCGGTCATCGACCCCACCTCCGGCGAGCAGACGGAGATCAACGAGCGCGGCCCCGCCGTCAGCCCCGAGGAGGTCGAGCGCTTCGTCGAACGCCTTGGCTACCTCGCCGACGGGGCGCGGATCTGCGTCCTCGCCGGCACCCTGCCACCCGGGGCTGGAGAGGACCTTTACGCGCGCATGGTCGCCGACCTGCGCGAGCGTGGGGTGACGGTGATCCTCGACTCCGAGGGCGAGCCGATGCGGGCCGGGCTGCGTGCCGGCGCCTCGATCGTCACCCCCAACGAGCGCGAGGCCGAGGAGCTGGTCGGGCAGGAGTTCGCCGACCGCGACGACCTCGTCCACGGGCTCGGTGAGCTGGTCCGGCTCGGTGCCGGCGAAGCGGCGATCACCCGGCCCGACGGCTGCGTCGCCGCGATCGGGGCCAACGCCGAGCGTCGCGTGGTCGAGGTTCGCACCCGGTCGCTGGAGCCGGTCTCGACCGTCGGCTCGGGCGACGCCTTCCTGGCCGGCTACGCGGCGGCGCTCTACGACGGCCGCGAGCCGCAGGACTGTCTCGCCTACGCCGTCGCCTGCGGTGCCGAGTCGACCCAGCACTTCGGCGCCGGCACGGTCGACCGGCACGGGGTCGAGCGGCTGCTAGCCGAGGTCGAGGTGCACGATCTGGAGGTCCCCGCGGAAGTGTAGGCTGGCTGTTCAACGCCACCCATCCGCCTGGAGGCTCGATTTTGGAAATCGACATCGGTCGCGGCAAGAAAGGGAGGCGCGCCTACGGATTCGACGACATCGCGATCGTCCCGTCGCGCCGCACCCGCGATCCCGACGACATCGACATCAGCTGGACCCTCGGTCCCTATCGCTTCGACCTGCCGTTGGTCGCCTCAGCGATGGACGGGGTGGTCAGCCCCGACACTGCCGTACTCGTCAACCAGCTCGGGGGGCTCGGGGTGCTCAACCTCGAGGGAATCTGGTCCCGCTTCGAGGACGCCGAGGAGCAGCTCGAGAAGATCGCCGCCGCACCCAAGCACCAGGCCACCCGGATCATGCAGGACATCTACGCCGAGCCGGTCAAGCCGGAGCTGATCGGCAGGCGGATCGCCGAGGTCAAGGACCGCGGCGCCGTCGCCTGCGGCTCACTGACGCCGCAGAAGGTGCGCGAGCATTACGAGATCGCGGTCGAGGCTGGGATCGACATCCTCGTCATCCAGGGCACGGTGATCTCGGCCGAACACGTCTCGACCACGGTCGAGCCGCTCAACCTGAAGGAGTTCATCGCCGAAGTGCCGGTGCCGACCGTGGTGGGGGGCTGCGCTTCCTACTCGACCGGCCTGCACCTGATGCGGACCGGCGCCGTCGGCGTCCTCGTCGGCGTCGGCCCTGGCGCCGCCTGTACGACCCGCGGCGTGCTCGGGATCGGCGTGCCGCAGGCGACGGCGATCGCCGATGTGGCAGCGGCCCGTGCCCAGCACATGCTCGAGACCGGGGAATACGTCAACGTGATCGCCGATGGCGGCATGCGCACCGGCGGCGACGTCTCCAAGGCGATCGCGGTCGGCGCCGACGCGGTAATGGTCGGCTCGCCGCTGGCTCGCGCCAAGGAGGCCCCCGGCCGCGGCTTCCACTGGGGGATGGCGACCTTCCATCCCTCATTGCCGCGCGGCACGCGGGTCTCGACCAAGCAAGACGGGACGATGGAGGAGATCCTGCTCGGTCCCGCCCAGGAGAACGACGGCACCTTCAACCTGATGGGGGCGCTGAAAACCTCTATGGCGACCACCGGCTATGAGGACATCCGCTCCTTCCAGCGGGCCGAGGTGATGGTGGCGCCGGCGCTCCAGAGCGAGGGCAAGAAGCTGCAGAACGAGCAGTCGGTCGGGATGGGCTCGAACGGGCGCGCGGCGGTTTCCGCGGGTGTTGGAGTCGCCGACGACTGAGGCCGGCGCCAAGACGGCGTCGGCCCAGGCGACCGAGGAGGTCCTGGTCCTCGACTTCGGGGGTCAGTACTCGCAGCTGATTGCGCGGCGGATCCGCGAGTGCGGCGTCTTCGCCGAGCTGCTTCCAGCCGTGGTTTCAGCTGATCAGATTCGCGAGCGCCGGCCGAAGGGGCTGGTGCTCTCCGGTGGGCCTGCTTCGGTGTACGAGCCTGAGGCACCGGCTTTCCCGGACGAGCTGCTCGAGCTGGGAATTCCGATCTTGGGGATCTGCTACGGGATGCAGGCGATGGTCCAGGCGCTCGGGGGCAAGGTCGAAGGGGCCGAGTCGGGGGAGTTCGGGCGGACCGAGCTGACTCTGCGGAACGCAGGCGGCAGGTTGCTGGGCGGGCTGCCGGATGAGCAGAGCTGCTGGATGAGCCACCGCGACACCGTCTTCGAGCCGCCGCCGGGGTTCGAGGCGCTCGCCTCGACGCCGGGCTCGCCCGTCGCCGCCTGCGAGGCCCCTGCGCGGGGGCTGTACGGCATCCAGTTCCACCCCGAGGTCGTCCACACTCCCTACGGGACCGAGGTGCTGACCCGCTTCCTGCGCGAGATCGCCGGCTGCGAGCGCGAGTGGTCGCCGCGCTCGGTGATCGCAGAGCAGGTTGAGTCGGTTCGTGCCCAGGTCGGCGAGGGCCGCGTGATCTGCGGCCTCTCTGGCGGCGTCGATTCCTCGGTCGCGGCACTGCTCGTCCACCGGGCGGTGGGGGAGAGGCTGACCTGCGTCTTCGTCGATCACGGCCTGATGCGACTGAACGAGGCCGAGCAGGTGGTTGCCGCCTTCGAGCAGTTCGGCATCCCGCTGGTCCACGTCGATGCCGAGGAGCGCTTCCTCGCCCGGCTCGCCGGGGTCGATGAGCCCGAGCGCAAGCGCAAGATCATCGGCGAGGAGTTCATCCGCGTCTTCGAGGAGGAGGCGGCCAAGCTCGAGGACGCCGCTTACCTGGTGCAGGGCACGCTTTACTCGGACGTGATCGAGTCCGGCGGCAGCGAGGCAGCGGAGACGATCAAGTCGCACCACAACGTCGGCGGCCTGCCCGAGGACCTCGAGTTCGAGCTGGTCGAGCCGCTGCGGATGCTGTTCAAGGACGAGGTGCGGGCGGTCGGCGCCGAGTTGGGGCTGCCCGAGCGGATGGTCTGGCGCCAGCCCTTCCCGGGGCCTGGCCTGGCGATCCGCATCGTCGGCGGCGAGGTGACGAAGGAGCGGCTCGACATCCTCCGCGCCGCCGACGCGATCCTGCAGGAGGAGATCCGCGCCGCCGAGCTCTACCGCCAGCTTTGGCAGTCCTTCTGCGTGCTACCGGTAGTGCGCTCGGTCGGGGTCCAGGGCGACGGTCGCACCTACGCCTACCCGATCGTGATCCGCGCCGTCACCTCCGACGACGCGATGACGGCGGACTGGGCGCGGCTGCCCTACGACCTGCTGGAGCGCGTTTCCAACCGGATCATCAACGAGATCAGCGACGTCAACCGCGTCGCCCTCGATATCTCCTCGAAGCCCCCGGCGACGATCGAGTGGGAGTAATGACGCGGTCAGGGGCCGCCTGGCGGTGTCCTCGGCAATTCGCCTTGGTCACGTAGTAACAACTACGCTCCCGGCGGCAAATTGCCTGCGTCCTACCCAGGCGACCCCTGACCGCGTCATCAGCCTTTGGAATGTCTTTCGCGGTTTCCATTTCGATTCTCGGCCTGCTGCAGGCACTACTCGTGGCGCTGCCGCGACCGTGGCGCGCGGCATGGCTGGATCGGTTCCGCAGCCCCTGGTGGGCGCTGGTGCCGGCGCTTTCGATTGTCGTCGTGATCGGAATCGTCGCCCTGGAGGGCGAATCGGCGGCGGCTCTCTCCTGGCTGGCGCTGGTCGCGGTGCCGCCGTTCGCGGCGCTGGCGCTGGCCCGGCTGGTGCGCGGTGCCCGGTCCGCCTGGGCACTCGCCGTCGCGCCACTCTTCGTGCTCGCCTGGGCGGCGCCTGGCTCGCTGGCCGGGGAGGCGGCAGCGACCGCCCTCACCGCGCTCGGCTGCATCGGCCTTGGCTGGCTACTGGTCGCGGTGGCGCCGGCCGCCTGGCTGAGGCTCGGGATCTACGCGATGGCCATCGTCGACACCTGGTTCGTCGCGAGCGAGTTGCTGCAGGGCCCGAACGCGGTGCTGAGCGCGGCTGCCCCGGCCGGCCTCCCGCGCCTGCAGGCGGTCCACTTCGGCGATGCCCTAATGGGCTTCGGCGACCTCTTCGTAGCCGCCACCCTCGGCTGCCTGCTCGCCGCATCGGAGTTTGACCCCACCAGGGTGGGGTCAAAGTCGGTAGCGACGAGGTCAGCGGTGCAGCTGCGGGCGGCGGCGCTGGTCGCCGTCCTCGCGCTCGCCTTCGACCTGCTCTTCTTCGCCGTCGACACGTTGCCCGCCACGGTCCCCGTCGCGCTCGCCCTGGCGCTGGTGGACCTCCCACTCAGACGCCGGCGACGCGGGTGATGGCGAAGATCAAGGCAAAGCCCGAGGCGGTGAGGCCGACTTTGCGCCATGACGCGTGAGCATGGGCCTCGGGCAGCAGGTCGGTCGCGCCCATGTAGAGGAAGAAGCCGCTGTAGAGGCAGAGCATGTAGCCGAGGGTGTGGTCGGAGACGCTCGCCAGCGAGCCGACGATCGCCCCGAGCAGCGGTGCGATCGCGTCGATCCGCAGCCAGCGCAGCGCCTGCCGGCGGTTGCCTGACTGGCTCAGCACGAAGCTGACCGTGTTCAATCCGTCGGCGAAGTCGTGGCTGATGACGGCGATGAAGACGAGGAAGCCGGTGGCCGCGTCGAGGCCAAACGCGAGGCCGATCCCGAGGCCGTCGATGAAGCTGTGGATCGAGAGGCCCAGCGCGCCGAGCACGCCGACGCGGTGGTGCGCCCGCGCCTCGTCAGGATCGTCGCGGTGGTGCAGGACCAGCGCCCGCTCGGCGAAGAAGAAGGCGAGGAAGCCGACGGCGACAAGCGTCGTCGCCTTGGCCGGGTCGCCGACGGCCTCGATCCCCTCCGGCAGCACGTCGAAGAGCGCGACCGCGACGACGATGCCACCGGTCAGGGCGATCACCGTCGGCAGCGTGTGCGCCAGGCGCAGGGCGATGTAGCCGCCGAGCAGGGTCGCCAGCACGGTCAGGCCGGCGAGGGGGATGGCGACGGCAGGCATCGCTCAGCTCGCCTCCGTCGTCTGGCACTCGGGGCATATCCCGCGCAGGACGACGTCGTGGGCGGCGACCTCGAACTCGCTCTTGCGGGCGATCGCCTCGATCGCACGCTCCAGCGGGCGGTCGGCGAAGGGCGAGAGGCGACCGCACCTCTCGCAGACCAGGTGGTGGTGATGCTCGCTGGCGTCGAGGCGCTCGTAGCCGGCGGCGTCGCCACCGATCTCGACCCGCTGCACGAGGTGGAGCTGCTCGAGCTGGTCGAGGGTGCGGTAGACGCTCGCCCTGCCGACCGAATCGAGCCGGCGGTCGATCTCCAGCGCGGTCAGAGCACAGCGCTCGCCGCCGAGCAGCTCGACGACCCGCCGCCGAGCCGCGCCGCTGCGGTAGCCCGCCTCGTCGAGGCGCTGTGTCGCCCGTTCGGCCCAATCCATGCGGCCGAGACCGTATCAGAGAATGAGACCTATTCTCAGGAGTAGGCGTCCCAGCGTTCGAGGAACGGCAGCGGGTCGATCGGGCTGCCGCCCTCGTACCAGCCGGGCGGGGTCCACATCTCGAAGTGGAGGTGGCAGGCGGTGGCATCGCCGGTCTGGCCGACGAGGCCGATCGGTTCGCCGGTGCGGACGGTCATCCCCTCCTGTAGGGGTGAGGGCGCAAGTAGGTGCATGTAGGCGGTGTCATAGCCGGTGCCCTTGCCGTCGATCACGAGATAGTTGCCGGCGAGGGATTGGTAGCCGGAGTACTGGACGGTGCCCCCGCGGGCGGCGACCAGCGGCGTCCCGCAGGCGGCCATCACGTCCTGGCCCTCGTGCGTGTGGCCCGCCCGGCCGGCGCCGAAGCGCCCGCCGGCGCCGCCGAAGTCGTGGCTGCCGAGGATCGGGAAGGAATAGCCGTAGAGCGCGAAGCCGAGGTTGAAGGAGGTCGACGGCGAAGCGGAGGAGGATGCCCGCCGCCGCGCTTCCTGGATCGAGCGGTCGAGGCTCTGCTGGGCGACGGGGTCGCCGCTCTGCGGCGAGATGCGGAACGAGTAGCGGCCGTTCGGCGCCGCCCGGCCGCCGGCGACGGTGCCGTCCCAGCTGACGCTGTCCGGCGTCCCCGGCGCGACGTCGTTGCGGTAGAAGCTGACGACCGTTTCGCCGCCGGGGCCGACCACATCGATGCGCAAGTCGTTGCTGGGGCGGTCGCTGGCGATCTCATAGCTCAGCCGCGGGCTGCGGGCGCCGTAGTAGAAGGATTTGCGGGGCGAAGTCTTGGCCGAGAGCAGCCGCGGCGTGCCGGGGCTTGGCGCCGCGTCGGGCGTGCCGCTCTGGCTGGGGGGTGGCGGCGCGCTGCCGGCCGGGGTCGGTGCGCCGCCGGTGCTCGCCACGGCAGCGGTCGCGAGGGCCGCCAGGAGCGCCGCCGTTGCAACCAAATATGCAGGTACCGCCAGCCAAGCACTACGCGCCACGTGCCCTCTCTTTCGTTCGCCTGCGGAGTTAGCTGTCGGGCTCGCGCTGAAAGAGATGCGCTACGGACGGTGTTCGGCCGATTCGCCCCTGGGACCTGCAACGGCCCCTGCGGTTCCTCCGCTCCCGGCCGGCTGTCCGGCCGGGATTCGGCTTTGCTGGCGCGGCAGTATAAGCCGCTGGACGGCTATGATGCGCGGCCGCGCTGGACCCGCCTGCGAGCGGTCCGCTGCCTTTGCACGATGAAGACCTATGTCGCCACCCCTGCCGACCGCCAGCGCGACTGGTACGTCGTCGATGCCGAGGGCGAGACCCTGGGCCGCCTGGCTACGCGTATCGCCGACGCGCTGCGGGGCAAGCGCAAGCCGCAGTACACGCCGCACATAGACACCGGCGACTTCGTCGTCGTCATCAACGCCGAGAAGATCCGGGTGACCGGCAACAAGCTCGAGCAGAAGCGCTACTGGCGCCACAGTGGCTACCCGGGCGGGATCAAGTCGCGCACGCTGGCGGAGATGCTCGACCGCCGGCCCGAGGAGGTAATCCGCAAGGCGGTGAAGGGGATGCTCCCCCGCAATCGCCTCGCCCGCAAGCAGCTGACCAAGCTGAAGGTGTACGCCGGGCCGGATCATCCGCACGCGGCGCAGAAGCCGAAAGAGATGGAGATCGCCTGATGGCCGAGGACGAGCAGAAAGACGTCGAGACTCCGGAGTCGGAGGACACTTCCGCCGAGGGTCCAGAGGCCTCGGCCGCGGGTCCTGTCGCGGAGGAGGGCACCCCCTCCTCGCCGGAGGGGGAGCCCACCTCCACGCCACCCGCGGAAGAGGCGTCTGAGGAGCAGCCGCAGGACACTGCGCCTGCGGAAGAGCCCGCCGACGCCCCAGTGGCTGAGCAGGAGGAACCCGAGGGCGCTCCCACGAAGGAGCCGAAGGCTGAGAAGGCCGAGGAGAAGAAGAAAGATGTGATCCCCGGGGCCGACCTGGAGCCGATCGCGGTCGAGCCGGAGGAGCGGCCGCTCAGCGCCGAGGAGCAGGCCCGCCGGGAAGCCGAGGAGGAGGAGCGCAGGCAACGCGAGGCGGCGCTGGCCGGCGAGGCCGAGGAGGAGCAGCCGGCCACGCGGGCACCGGCCAAGATGGAGGGCGACTCGCGCTACCTGGCCACCGGCAAACGCAAGCACTCGATCGCCCGCGTCACGCTGCTGCCGGGCAGCGGCAAGTTCGAGGTCAACAAGCGGCCGCTGGAGGAGTTCTTCCCCCGGCCGCTGCACCAGACGATTGCACGCCAGCCGCTGGCCCTGACCGGCTACGAAGGCAACGTCGACGTCCGCGTCCGCGTCCGCGGTGGCGGCGTCAGCGGCCAGGCCGGCGCGGTCCGGCACGGCATCGCCCGCGCCCTGACCGAGGTCGATCCCGAGCTGCGCGGCGAGCTGAAGAAACGCGGCTTTCTGACCCGCGACGCGCGCGTCAAGGAGCGCCGCAAGGCGGGGCTGAAGAAGGCGCGCAAGCGGCCTCAGTTCAGCAAGCGCTGACGGAGCGCGTGTGACGCCGGAGCGCAAGCTCTTCGGAACCGACGGGGTCCGAGGAGAGGCGGGGACGTTCCTCAGCGCCGATCTGGCGCAGAAGCTGGGCAAGGCCGCGGCGACCTCGCTGCCGGCCGAGCGGCCGCAGGTCCTGATCGTGCGCGACACGCGCGAGTCGGGCCCGATGCTGGAAGCGGCCCTGGCGTCGGGGATCGCCGCCGCCGGCGGCGAAGCGCTGCTCGGCGGGGTGCTGCCGACGCCGGCCGCGGCCGTGCTCGTGCGCCGCCTCGGCCTCGATTTGGCGGCGGTCGTCTCCGCCTCGCACAACCCCTACCGCGACAACGGCATCAAGTTCTTCAGCGGCGCCGGCACCAAGCTCGACGACGAGGCCGAGGCGCGGATCGAGTCGCTGGTCGGAGACGGCGATGAGGTCGCCGCCCCCGGCCGCGTGCGCGAGCTGAACGGGGGCGCCGAGGACTACCTGCGAGCGCTCGAGTCGGCCTTTCCACTTGACCTCTCCGGGGTCACCGTCGCGCTCGACTGCGCCAACGGCGCCACCCACCGCGTCGCGCCGGCGATCTTCGAGCGGCTCGGCGCGACGGTCGAAGCGATCGGCGCCGAGCCCGACGGCCGCAACATCAACGCCGGCTGCGGCTCGACCCACCTCGACCACCTGGCCGAGCACGTCGCCTCTTCCGGCGCCAGGATCGGCTTCGCCTTCGACGGCGACGGCGACCGTGTGCTCGCGGTCGACTCGGCCGGCCGCCGCCACGACGGTGACGAGTTGATCGCCCTGCTCGCCCGCGGCATGGCCTCCCGCAGCGAGCTGCATGGTGGCGTCGCGGTCACGGTGATGAGCAACTACGGCTTCCATCGGGCAATGGAGGAGGCCGGCATCGAGGTCGCCGTCACCAAGGTGGGCGACCGCTACGTGCTCGACGAGTTGCGCAAGCGCGAGTGGTCGCTCGGTGGCGAGCAGTCGGGCCACATCATCGACACCGGCTTCGTCGCCACCGGCGATGGCATTGCCGCGGCGCTGATGACGATGCGCGAGCTTGCCGGGCGCGACCTCGCCGAGGCCGAACCGATGCGCAAGCTGCCGCAGACCCTGGTCAACGTCGAGGTCGCCGACCGCGGGGCGATCGCCGGCGCGACCGCGGTGCACGAGGCCGTCGAGCGCGAGGCAGCCGAGCTGGAGGGCCGCGGTCGCGTCCTCCTGCGCCCCTCCGGCACCGAGCCGCTGGTCCGCGTGATGGTCGAGGCCCCCAACGCCGAGGAGGCCGAGGCCGTCTGCAAGCGCCTTGCCGACCTGGTCCGCGAGGAGCTGGGCTGAGTGCCGCTCTTCTCGTCCATCTGACCTCCTTTCCCTTGAGGACAATGTTTTGTCTCAATCAGAGCGGCGTGCCCACTCGGCATTCGGCCAGGTGGCTTCATCGGCAGCAGTCTGTTCGCCTGGCGACCGGCGCCCTCTACTCTGTACGCCCCCTATGTGCGGAATCGTCGGATACGTCGGAGCGCGGCCCTGCCGCGAGATCCTCGTCGCCGGCCTCGAGAAGCTCGAATACCGCGGCTACGACTCGGCCGGGGTTTCGGTGATCGAGGACGGCGAGGTCGAGAGCGTGCGCGCCGTGGGCAACCTCGCCAACCTGCGGGCGGCGATGACTGAGCAGGACGGTGGCGGCGTCGCGCTTGCGACCTCGCCCGCCACCACCGGAATCGCCCACACCCGCTGGGCGACCCACGGCCGCGTTACCGAGGAGAACGCCCATCCGCACGCCGACGACTCCGACCGGGTCCACATCGTCCTCAACGGGATCGTCGAGAACCACGTCGAGCTGCGCGCCCGGCTCGAGGCCGACGGGCAGGAGTTCAGCTCGGAAACCGACGCCGAGGTCGTCGCCCATTTGATCGCCACCCACTACGACGGCGACCTGGCTGCCGCCGTGCGCGCCGCCTTCGCCGAGCTGCGTGGCCACTACGCCTTCGTTGTTATGCACGCCGACGTGCCGGGCCGGCTCGTCGGCGCCCGCAAGGAGTGCCCGCTTGTCGCCGGCGTCGGCGACGGCGAGAGCTTCCTTGGCTCGGCGATCCCCGCCTTCCTCGCCGAGACGCGGCGTGCGGTCGCGATCGAAGACTGCGAGATCGTCACGGTCGAAGCCGGCGGCGTCTCGATCACCGACGCCGACGGCAACCCGGTGCAGCGCGAAGCGGAGGAGATCGATTGGGACGAGGCCGCCGCCGAGAAGGGCGGTTATGAGACCTTCATGCTGAAGGAGATCCACGAAGAGGCCGACGCGGTCGCCGAAACCCTCGCCGACCGCCTCCCCGGCGACGAGGGGGTCGATCTCTCCGACGTCGACCTGGACGACTCCTTCCTGCGCGGGCTGCGGCGGATCGTGATCGTCGCCTGCGGCACCTCCTACCACGCCGGCTTGGTCGGCCGCTACGCGATCGAGGAGTGGGCGCGCGTCCCGGTCGAGATGGACATTGCCTCCGAGTACCGCTACCGCAACCCGGTAGTCGGCGAGGGCGACCTGGTGATCGGCATCACCCAGTCGGGGGAAACGGCTGACACGCTCGCCGCGATGCGGCTGGCGCGCGAGCGCGGCGCCAAGGTGCTGGCGGTCACCAACATCATGGGCAGCCAGGCGACCCGCGACGCCGACGCGGTCCTCTACACCCGCAGCGGCATGGAGATCAGCGTCGCCGCGACCAAGACCTTCGTCGCCCAGGTGGCGACGATGTATCTGATCGGCCTGCGCTTGGCCGAGCTGCGGGGGACGATGGAACCGAGCCGGCTGGCCGAGCTGATCGCCGAGATGAAGGCGCTGCCTTCAAAGGTAGAGCGCACGATCGCCTCCTGCGAAGGACCCGTGCGGGAGCTCTCAGAGGCCTTTGCCGAGCGCCAGTTCTTCCTTTACCTCGGCCGTCACATCGGCCTGCCGGTCTGCCTCGAGGGCGCGCTGAAGCTGAAGGAGGTCTCCTACATCCCGACCGACGCTTACGCCGCCGGCGAGATGAAGCACGGCCCGATCGCCCTGCTCGATGAGTTGACGCCGGTGATCTGCGTCGCCACCGAGAGCCCGATCCTCGACAAGGTCCTTTCCAACGCCGAAGAGGTGCGCGCCCGCGGGGCCGAGACGATCGCGATCGTCACCGAGGGCTGCGAGCGGGTCGGCGAGGTCGCCGACCGCACGATCGAGGTCGCCCGCAGCGACTGGATCCTGCAGCCGATCCTGGCGATCCTGCCGCTGCAGCTGTTCGCCTACGACGTCGCCCGGGCCCGCGGCCTCAACGTCGACCAACCGCGCAATCTGGCCAAGACGGTTACGGTCGAGTAAGGAGCGGGTAGGATGCCCGCCTCATGAACGCCCGCCTGGCTCTCGCGGTCGGCGCAATGTGCGCCACCGCCGCCCTCGTCTCCGGCTGCGGCGGTGGCAATTCGTCCTCAGGTGGCGACGTGGCGAGCGTGGCTCCGCCCGGCGCCCCGATCTTCGTCGAAGGGACGTTGAGGCCGACGGGGGAGTTGAAGTCGAACACCGACGCGGTGGCCAAGCAGATCGCCGGCGTCGACAACCTCGGCGAATTCGTCGTCTCCGAACTGGAAAGCTCGGCGCAGGACGAAGGCGAGCAGTTCGACTACGAAAAGGAAGTCGAGCCCTGGCTCGGCGAACGCGGCGGTGTCTTCTTCGAGCGGCTGGAAGAAGGGGACCCCTCCGGCCTGGGCGTCGTGATCCAGTCGACTGACACCGACGCGACGCAGGAATTCATCGACAACCAGGTGAAATCCGGCGACCAGCCCTACAGCGAAAAGAGCTTCGAAGGCGTCGACTACTGGTACGGCGGCTCGGATGAAAACGCGGTCGGCGTGGTCGGCGACTTCCTCGTCGTCGCCGAAGGAGAAAGGGAGTTCGAGGATGCGGTCAAGGCCTCCGATGGCGACTCGCTATCCGGCGAAGACCGCTTCGTTACGGCGATCGACGCCGCCTCGGACGGCAGCCTCGCCGACGTCTACGTCGACGTCGGCGCGCTGATCGAAGAATCCGGCGGCGAAATCGACCCGAGCGCGCGCCAGTTTCTGCAGAGCTCCGGCATCGATCCGAGCAAGGCGACCGCGGTCGCCAGCGTCATTCCCGGCTCCGATCAGGTCGAGATCGACCTCAGCAGCGACCTCGGCGGCGAGAAAGCTCCCAGCGGCGACGCTTCGGACCTGCTCGGCTCGCTGCCCTCCAGCTCCTTCGCGGCGGTCGCCGCCACCGGTTTCGGCGACCAGCTGCAGGAAGCCCTCGACAGCGTTGACGCCGAAGGCATCGGCGACACGATCCCGCCGAGCCAGCTGAAGAAAGGCGTCAAGGAACTCGGCATCGACCTGGAAGCGCTTGTCGACTCGCTCAAGGACGCTGCCGTCTTTGCCACCGGCAACAGCGAAAGCAGCCTCGGCGGGGCGCTCGTGCTCACCGCCGAGGGGCCCAAGGCGAAGGAAGCGGTCGAAAGGGCGGTCACCCTCGTGCGCGCCTTCCACGTCGGCGGCGTCAGCGTGCTGGGCGGCAAGACGACTGGCTTCGCCGTCCACAGCGAAGACCTCGGCGACAAGCCGCTGGTCGTCGCCGCCGAAGAAGGGCGGGTGGCGATCGGCTATGGCGTCCCGCAGACGCTGCTTGGCCTCGCCGCGCCCTCCGGCAAGACCCTCTCCGACAACCCCGCCTACAAGGAAGCGGTCTCCGCCCTTGGCAGTACCCCGATCAGCGGCTTCGCCGACGGCCGCGCTGCCCTGCGCCTCGCCGACGCACTCGTGCCGAATTCGGACGAAGGCTTCGCGGAAGCCAAGAAGTACCTCAAGAACATCGCCTTCATCGGGATCGGCACCGGCACCCAGGGCGAACTGGCGACCGCCAAGGCCATCGTCGGCCTGAAGTAGTCAGGTCTTCAGGCTGAGCTGCCGCCGCTCGCGCACGACGGCGAAGGGGTCATCTTTCGCTTTCGGTGGCCGGGCCGCGCGAATCGCGAGCCACTTCTTACGTGCCTCATCTCCAGCCAGGTAGTAGCGGGCACGCCGCTCTCCGATTGGCATGAGTAATCCCGCGCTCACCATTGACATCAGATCGCGAGACGCCGTCTGCTCGCTGATTTCCTCGCCGGCGACTGCCTCCACGGAGGACTGGTAGCTCCCTCTGCGGATGCGCAGGCCATAGGCAGCATCCATGATCGCCGCCGCGCAGCGTTCCGGAAGCCTATTTCCTTCCGCCAAGGAAACGCTGGCGTTCCAGAGCTGCTCGATCTCCTCTCGGCGGCGTAGCATGGTGCGTATCTGCATGTAATGGGCTCGCAGGCAGAATCGAACCCATGGGCGCGCATCTCGCTCGGGGTGCCAGGCGCCAGCGCCGACATCGGCCAGAACCCCATAGTAGGCCTCGGTATTGCGGCCGAGGAACTCCTCGATGCTGGAGAAGACCGGAGCCAATACACGATCGCGCGCCAGCAGAAGGGTCTGTAGGCATCGGGCCATGCGACCATTCCCGTCGCTGAACGGGTGAATTAGAACCAGGTTCAGGTGAGCCATCGCGGCCTTCACCAGCACCGGGTCGTCGTCACGCCTGAGCTCGACCAACATCTCCGCGATCAGCTTCGAGACTTCCTCGCTCGCGGGCCCCTGATAGACGATTTCGCCGCTCTCGTCATTTCGCACATAGAAGTCGCCCGGGCGCCACTGCCCGGGATTTTTCCCCAGGTCGTACTTGATCATCATGAAGTGCAGGCTCTTGAGCAGCCCTTCGTCGACCTCGAGCCGTTCGTCACCGGCTATCTGCAGGACGTAAGTCATCGCGTCGCGATAGCCGGCCAACGCGTGTTGGGTCTCTTCGTCGGCCCTCAGCGTCGGCTCGCCCTCCACGGCAGCCACCACGTCGTCGAGAGAGGCGTTGTATCCCTCGATGCTGTTGGATCCCTGCACAGCTCGTGCAAAGGACACGCGGCGCAGCGTTCCGCCCCATCGCCGAGGCTTGGCGACACGGTCGCGCAGTTGCTCCCGCTCGGCGGCGAGCAGATTCAGGACGTCCTGCTCGTCCTCGCGAAGTTCGGGGGTCTCAAAGATCATGACATTTACAAAATATCATAATGTCGTAGCTATGACACTTTGTAAATGTCAATTCATTATTACGGCCAATTGCAGGCATATTCCGAGTGACCACCACCGATTTTCCAAGTTAGCGGGGCGATAAGGCTAGGCTCTCGCGGGTGGAGCCGTGGCTCGATCCGCTTTATGACGCCGACGGGATGCGGGCGGTCGATCGGTGGGCGATCGATGAGATGGGGGTGCCTTCGCTGGAGCTGATGGAGACCGCCGGGCGGGCTGTGGCCGAGGCGGTGGCGGAGGTGGCCCTGGGGGGCCCGGTGCGGGTCGTCTGTGGAAAGGGGAACAACGCCGGCGACGGGCTGGTGGCTGCCCGGCATCTGGAAGGGATGGGCTACGAGGTCGAGGCGCTGTTGCTCTGGCCGGCCGAGGAGCTGAGCGGCGACGCGGCGGCGAACCTGGAGCGTGTCGCGGCGCAGTCGGCGGGCGAGGATCTCGCATCGCGGCTGGCCGACTCCGGCGCGGTCGTCGATGCGATCTTCGGCACCGGCTTCACCGGCGAGGCGCGCGAGCCGGCGCGCTCGGCGATCGAGGCGATCGGCGCCTGCGGGGCGCCGGTCATCGCCTGCGACGTCGCCTCTGGGGTCGACGCCTCCAGCGGCGAGGTCGGGGGAGCGGCGGTCGAAGCCGACGTCACGGTCAGCTTCCACGCCGCCAAGCTCGGTCACGTCATCGCTCCCGGCAAGTGGCACACCGGACGGCTGCAGGTGGCGCCGATCGGTATCCCCGACGGGGCGCCCGGCGAGCCGGCCGGCGGCATGATCGACGCCGCCGTTCTCGAGCTGGCCCCGCGTCGCGGCGCGCGCTCGACCAAGTTCAGCTCCGGCCAGGTGGCGATCGCCGGCGGCTCGCGCGGGTTGACCGGCGCCGTGCAGATGTCATCGCGGGCGGCGATCCGCGCCGGCGCCGGCTACGCCACCGTCGCCGTTCCCGCCGACCTCGAGCCCGCCTTCGAGCAGGGACAGCCAGAGGTGATGTCTGTCGGCTGCCCGGGCGGCGATGGCTGCCTGGCGCCGGCCTCGCTCAAAGCCCTGCTGCGCGTCTTCGAGGGGGCCGCCGCCGGAGTGCTCGGCCCGGGGCTGGGGCGCGACCCGGGCTCGGTCGCGCTGGCGCGGGAAGCGCTGGCCCGGATCGGGACGCCACTCGTGCTCGATGCAGACGGGCTCAATGCTTTCGCCGGCGAGCTCGACCGGATCGCCGCCCGCGGCGCGCCGACGGTGCTGACGCCCCACGCCGGCGAGCTCGGTCGGCTGCTCGGGTGCCCCTCCGAGGCGGTTGGGGCGCGCCGCCTGGCGTCCGCACGCGAGGCCGCGCGCGAAGCAGCGGCGATCGTCGTGCTGAAGGGCGACGACACGATCGTTACCGACGGCGAGCAGGTAGCGGTCAACGCGCTCCCCGCACCGGGCCTTGCGACCGCCGGCACCGGCGACGTCCTCTCCGGCATCGTCGCCGCCCTGCTCGCCCGTGGCCTCGAGCCGTTTGCCGCTGCCTGCGCCGCGGTGTTCGCTCACGCCCGCGCAGGGCGCGCCGCCGCCGCGCGGATCGGCGCCGCCGAGTCGGTGATCGCCAGTGACGTGATCGACGCGATCCCGGTGGGGATGTCTCCCGGCGGCCAGGTCGAATAATCTCGCCGACGATGAAGACCGCGGCCGAGATCATGGACGCTGGCGTGCCGGCCGTCTCCCCGGACGCCGACGCGCGCAACGCGATCGAGCTGCTCGCCAAGACCGACAAGGGTGCGATCCCGGTCGTCGACGAGGAACGCCGGGTGGTCGGCATCGTCAGCGAGTCGGACCTGATTCTCGGCGATGAGGAAGCCGACCTACACCTGCCGCACTACCTCAACATCATGGGCGGGATCGTCTTCGTCGGCTCGATGAAGGGGTTCGAGAAGCGCCTCG